>Ga0209611_10000234_pt1 | contig 73063 bp, 35 predicted proteins | sample S1TSphgellanicum_3_FD_187693 | JGI IMG/M metagenome (GOLD analysis project Ga0209611, IMG submission 187693) | Host-associated microbial communities from peat moss isolated from Minnesota, USA - S1T2_Fc - Sphagnum magellanicum MG (SPAdes) (version 2) | ecosystem: Host-associated > Plants > Peat...
CTACAAACCAAATTAGGATGTGTTTGGTCCACATAACCTGGTGGTTGTTCCATGTACACTTCTTCCTGTAAATCTCCATGAAGAAAAACATTTTTTACATCCATTTGATGTAAAGACCATCCTTTTGTTGCTACCATAGTAATGATAGCTCTTACAGCTATCATTTTGGCAACCAGACTATAGGTCTCTTCATAGTCTATGCCATAAGTTTGGGCATAACCTTTGGCAACCAATCTTGCTTTGTATCTATTCACAGATCCATCTGCATTATGTTTGACTTTGTACACCCATTTGCACCCAATTGATTTCTTGTCCTCTGGTAAAGCTGATGCACTCCCAACTCTTTAAAAGACTCAAATGTGAGCCCAAGTAGAAAACAACGGAAGGAGGAGTCGGAGCACGCTCCCTAGCTCACAACATTTTGAGGGGTAGAGGGGCGTGTTGGAGCTTCGAGATGGGACTAGGAAGAGTTGACAAGCTTCACTCACTCACACGGGCCTGCACACAACTCACACAAAGTGGTTAGTGCATAGTTGGAGCACCCTTGGTGCTAGGACGAGCCATGGGCAACACAGACACACAAGACTCACCACAACCTGAACTTGGGGGAAGCCACTACCTTCCCCCTTATAATATACTCTGTGGCTGGCCACGGAGCCTACATCCAAATGGCTTTTCTCTCCTGGGACTCCCGAGTGGGACTCCTGAAATCCCGCCAACTAGGACTCCCGCGACTTTGGAGCCCCATAACTTTGTAAGCAGACCTTGGATCGCAATGTGGTATGAAGCAAAGTTGTAGCTTTCGTCAAGAGCTTTCTAACGATATGTGGCACGCCCCCTGCAACCAAGTAAATTGGGTTGATTCCCGACTTTTTGTGGTCGGGAGTCAAACTAGCAATTTGACTCCCGGCCTTTCTTTTGGCCATAACTTACATTTCAGATGTCCAAATGAGCAATGCGAGCCCACTTTAGACATCTAAGTTCCAAGAGCTTTCCAATGATATAAAGAACACTACAAGCCATTGGGTTTTGACTCCTGCAATCACTCTCTGAAGTTTCGGAAGTCCACCCGGACTCCATCTCCCAAAGTGGGAGTTATCTTCAGAGTGTGAGTGTTCACTCCCTCACACTTTCTTACACTCCCAGGAGTATGTGATGTGACTCCCCGGCTTCCTTTTGGCCCGCACCCTTGCAATGCCTTTGCCTTGACTCCTGGGCTTCCTTTCTCTTGGCTCGCACCCTTGCAATGCCTTTGCCTTGATTCCTGGGCTTCCTTTCTCTTGGCCCGCACCCTTGCAATGCCTTTGCTTTGACTCTCGGGCTTCCTTTCTCTTGGCCTACAACCTTGCAACCCCTTTGCCTTGGTCACGAGCCCAAAGCTAGGGTTGCAACAAAAGCTACCAATTCCCAAATAGCATTCGCATCCAAAGCCGCCATCTCTTCATTCATGGCATTGTCCCACTTAGCGTTTCCAACTGCTTGTTCAAAACAAGTGGGTTCAACCTCATGTATAACTTTCACCATGTATGCACAATGATGAACTACAAAGCCATCATATGTGAGTTTTTGTACAGGGTACTTGACTCGTGTGGATCTTCGTACTCCACTGTCGTTGTCATGTGTTTTCAAAATTTTCTTGGCCATCCGAGCTCCAAGAGTAGTAATTGAAGTGATTATTGATTCTTCACCCTCATTTTTCTCTAAATCATTTGATTCACCATCTACATGAAAATTTCTAGATGATGTTTGAGAACTACCATGTACAATGTTTGAAGATTTTAATCTTCCTTTCCTTGGAGTGCTATTAGACCCACTAATTAAAGACTCTTATGGTCCATTAATTAATTATGATTCTTGTTCCACATTTGATGAAACATCACCATTTCTAACTTCTCCATTTTTTGCTACCTTCAATGGTGAGTACTAACTAGTCATCTCATTAAACACAACATTTCTACTCACTTGCAACTTCCGAGTGGAAGGATTGAAACATCTATATCCCTTTTGTTAGGAAAAATATCCAATGAAAATACACTTCTCAGCTTTTGGGTCTAGTTTTGATCTCTTCTCCTCAGGAACATGCACATATGCAATGCAACCAAACATTATGAGGTGTGAAACATCAGTTTTCTTGCCTGTGAATTTTTCTTCAGGTGTCATGCCATGAACTGCTAGTGTGGGTGTTCGATTCATGATGTAAATTGCAGTTGCTACTGCTTCAGCCCAAAAGTAATTTGGCAAATTCTTCTCATTCAACATGGCACACGCTATTTCTGCAATGTGCCTGTTTTTCCTTTCAGCAACTTCATTCTGCTGTGGGGAATAATTACATGAGTATTTCCTTTGAATTCCATGCTCCTTCAAGTACTCACTGAATTCATTTGAAAAATACTCTCCCCTTCCATCAGACCTTACGCACTTGATGCTCACACCCTTCTCCTTCTCCACCATTGCTTTGAAATTCAAAAAATGTTGAAATACTTCACCTTTGTGTTTCATGAAGTAGACCCACACCTTCCTTGTGTGGACATCAATGAAATTCACGAAGTACTTGCATCCTCCAATGGATTCTATCTTTGTGGTCCACACATCTGAGTGGATCATTTCCAAAGGTTTGGAACTTACATGAGTTGTTTGAGTTGGGAATGGATGCCTAGCTTGCTTCCCCAATTGGCATGCTTCACAAACCTCTGACATCATCTCTTCTGCTCCAAATTTGGGAAGACCTCCAACAAGTTTTTATTTCTCCATGAGCTTAAGACGTTGGAGATTAACATGGCCAACTCGATTGTGTCAAATTCCAATGTTTCCAACTCCTTTTCCACGTTTGAATAACATGGAATTCACTTCATGCATGTTCACATCCAAGGTGAACATTCGTCCATTCCTTTCCCCTTTTGCAATCAATTTGCCTTGGTTCTTCATGTCTTCCACAAAACATCCATTTGGGTTGAATGTCACTTGTAAACCTTGTTCCACCATCTAGCCTATGAAGACCAAATTTTTTGTTATGGTTGGAACATGAAGTACATCTTTCAAATACTTTGTTTGCCCATCTTGCATGGACAATGGCACCTTGCCAATTTATGTGATGGGATGTGTAGTGTCATTACCAGTTTCCACAAACCCTGGTGTTTTCAAATCCTTTGTGTCTTTAAACCATTATCCATGACTAGTCATGTGATTTGAAGCTCCAGAATCCACATACTAGACATTGTTGTTTGATACACCTCCTATCATTGAATTTGCCATGTGCTGCATCACAAACAGTTACTTATCACCTTGATTGCTAGTTGATGCATAATTCCTTTGTTGCAGTTTTCCATTTCGTGCATCATGCTCCCTTTAATAACAATTTTTTGCCATGTGCCCAGGTTTTTTGCAGTAGTAGCAATTTGAATCACTATTTGGTTGTTGATTTCGATGATTTCCACCACGACCTCCACGACTTCCTTGACTTCCTCTTCCTCTAAAGTTTCCTCATCCACCTCCATGAGACTGACCTTCATGTTAATGATGTCCACCATGCGAGTTTCCGTGTCAACCTCGAAATGAAGTTCTACCACCTCTACCTCTACCTCTATTGGTATTTGAGTAGAAAACACTTTCTTGTGATCCTCCATTGGATGAAGTACCAACAATTCTCATCTTTTGACTTATAAGTAGTGTTATTAAGTCTTGGAAATCAGGAAATTTTTATCGAACTATATTGAAGTACGGAACTGGCTATAGTCTTTTCCAAGTCCATTTAAGGTCACGGCCACTAAATCTTCATCATCTACAAAGGCTCCTATAAATGCAAGAGCATTTGCAAGGTTTTTCATTTTTATAAAATAGACATTGATGTTCATCTTGTTTTTTTGTAAATTATGCAACTTTTGCTTGAATTACATTTTGCGGGCTTGTGTATTAGTGTTATACATCTTCACCAACGTATCCCAAGCTTGCTTGCCCAAGCTTGCTTGGGTGATTTTGCATCTTGAATATGCACAATCATGGCATCGAACACACTCACAGAAAGCCAATATAAGATTTTCCTTGTTTTTTCATGCCAAGTTTTATTGGCTTGAATTTGTTGTTGTGTGGGGTTTTTTGGGAGAGGAGGTTCTTTCTCATCACCAGTTATGAATTCCTAATAGCCTTTCCCCATCAAAAAATTCATAAATTTCCACACTTGGAAATTGTTCTTGTCTAGTTTATAAATTGCAATTTGAAAAAGACCGTCCACCATCTCTCAAAGCACCACTCAATGTCTTCTTAGGGTTTCACAATGATTTTAATTCCTTCCTTGGGTTTCTAGGATTAGGGTTAGGGTTAAGGTTGAACAAGATGGACTTTGCATATGTATGTATGTCTTGAGTATTATACAAAATTCTATACTATACATAGGTTTTACGTATAGGTGCGTATCTCATATAATATTTTGTATGGTATTAAATACATGATTACATACCACACTTTTGTAGGAAGGTCTTGATAATGTATTTGCGCTTCCTAATCTTGAAACTCCTTCCTTCAAGTTCTCCCAAGTTGTATTTGTTCTAGTTCAAAACTTTGCTTTGATGTTTTCTCAAAACAAACTTTTGTCACAGCAACTTTGCAAAACTACTCCACACACATATGACCTTGGATCAATCTGAAATTTTGATGAAACATAGAACCTATGTCTACTAACTTCTCTCAAAATTTCAACTCATTTAACTTCATAAAATGAGAGATCTTGCTACTTCCTTGAAGTCACCTCAAATTGGGACCTGAACACAAAATGACTTACAACTCGCTCTTAGCAACTCCAAAATCCTTGAGATTTTGGGAAACACATAAGATATATGTCTTCTATATCTGGTCAAAATTTCATTGATGATGACCACAAAGAGATATCACTTTCAAACAAAACTAACTTCAAAACTAAGACTGAAACTTTAGATGCTTGGATCTCTCTCAATACAAATCCAAATGACATGAAATTTCTTTCACACATATATTCTTATATGATCTATAAGATCCCAAAGCTGTAGATCCAAAAATGCTCAAACAAAGGAGACATAACCAAAAAACCAGATCTGGCACAGAATTTTCAAAAGCTCATAACTCTCACAAAACTTATCCTTTTCTTTTGAAAACTTGAGAATAGAAGCGTCTTATAATCTTCTATAATTCCTCCAAGTTTCACTTCAAGATCTTTTCACAGTAGATTTAGATCTAAATTTAAAGATCTCACATTCACAACTTTGATATGTTGATCTCCTCTCACCTCTTTTCTTTTCTTTTCTTTCTCTTCACATTCTTTCCTTTCCCCATTTCTCTTTTGCACTTGATAAACTCCTATGATATTACTAAAGACTCTCAAGCTCTAGTTTTAGAGACTTTCTAACTCTAGATCTCTTTCAACTTTCTCGCCAAACAACCTAAGCTCTGATACCATGTTAACAAATAGGAGATCTACTCAAGTGCAAACATAAACCTTTATTGAAAAGAGACTACAACATAATGCTCACAACACAAAACACAACATCAAGAACTTTCCAAGGTTCTTGTCACATGAAATACACAAACTTGTGTAATGAAAAAAAAAAAACCAAACCATCAACACCAAGGTATTTAACTAAGAGAATAAACCACAAATAACTAAACTAAAATAAGTAACGAAAGTAATTCAACCTTGTGAAAGTAACCTAGTTACTTTCCTACTCCAATAACTAATGAAACCTAACTAGTTAAGTTTGAATTTTCAACAGGCTAGGCCACCCACTCGACCTAGGTAGGTTAAGTAGCTAAGCCACTTAGCTAAAGTAGTGGCCTAGATTGCAAGTGTGGGGACTTAAATTCCTCACCTCTACTTCGAGGAATCAAGTCTTTACCATTGCACCACCACTTTCATAAGGTGGATGAATTTGTGAACATATTGAAATCAACATGTTCAATTTCTTTTACACTACTTACAAAGGTAGATAGGAGGATAGATAGGAACATAGGAAGGTAGGAAGGTCAAACATACTAACTAGGATACCTAGGCTAAGCTACCTATGTTATGTACTCTATACTAACTAACCTAGGTGATAATTTATACCAACACGGGCTACAAAATATATTAACCTATGCATAAGTACTAACCTAGGTTATGTTATATTAGGCTATTATACTAGACTATGTACTAATTAGATGTAGACTTAAGTAGGGGCTATGTTAGGCTATGTAAGCCTAGGTAGGAGGTATCTATGGGCATCCTAGGCCTACTTCTAGGGGCTATGTAAGGCTATGTAAGGGTTATGTAGGCTGTCTAGGCTTAGGTAAGAGGTATGTTTGGGCTACCTAGGCCTATTTAGAGGCTATGTAAAGGTTATGTAAGCTATGTAAGCCTAGGTAGGGTATAAGTAGGGGCTATGTTAAGCTATATATGTTGGCCTAGGTAGGAGGTATTTATTGGCTACTTTGACCTATCTAGGGGCTATGTAAAGCTATGTAAAGATTATGTTTAGGCATAAGTAAAAGTTATGTAAGGTTATGTAAGGATTATGTAGGTTATGTAGGCCTGAGAAAGGTCCAAATAAGGACTATGTTAAGTTAAGTAGGCCTAGGTAAGAAGTATGTATGGGCTTCCTAAGCCTACTTAGGGGCTATGTAAGGTTATGTAAGCCTAGGTAAGGGCTATGTAAGGATATGTTAAGCTATATATGTTGACTTAAGTAGGAAGTATTTATGTTTTTGGGCTACCTAGGGCTACTTAGGGGTTATGTAGGATATGTAGGGGTGATGTTTAGGCATAATTAGTAAGGGCTTTGTAGGGTTATTTAGGTGTTATGTATGCTATACATAAGCCTAGGTAGGGTCTAAGTAAAGGTTATGTTAAACTATGTAAGGTGAGGTAAGAAGTATGTAGGGGCTATGTAAGTAAGGTTGTGTCTAGGCATAGGTAAAAGCCATATAACGCTAAATGGGGGTTATGCACACTATGTAGGCCTTGGTAAATTCTATATAGTAGCTACTTAACTAGGCTTACATAGGAGCTTTATAGGGGTTAAGTAAGGCATGGCTATTTAGGCTATGTAAGGTTATGTAGGTTTCTATAAGAGCTATATATGTAGCTAAGGGGTACATAGGAGGTACCTAGGCATACATAAGGGCCAATATTATTGGGGTTATATATTATAGAGGCTATGTGGGCCTATATATGTAAGGGCTATGTAGGGGTTATATTATAGGCTTACGGAAGGGTTGTGTATACTTAAATATGAAGTATGCAGGCCTATGCAAAGGCTCTGTAAGCCTAGATAAGCCCTAATTATATATAGCCTTACATACACTTGCCCTACATAACCTACACCATAACTTTTACATTATCAAGCTACCAAATCTATGCAAACCAAGGCCTACTTTGGCTAGTATAAGTTCACCTAAGATATAACCTAGGTTCATGTAGGCTCACATAGATGTACCTATGCTAATATAGGCCTATCATTTATTTACCTACCCTTTTACCTACCTTCCTTACCTTAATTTCCTACCTACCTACCCTACTTTAATTTCCTACTTCCTAATTACCTATCTATATGTGATTTACCTACAACTTGTAAACATTTATATGTAATATTTTCTTTTCCAAAATTTATGGTTGTACATGTCCCATTTGGCTTTATGTTTCATTTGACTGCACCTTTGTCTTTTTTGACTAAAGGTGTACACATCTTGTCCTATTTGATTGTAAGTATTAATTGACAATATGTCTCACTTGATTACATCCATGTCCATTTTGACTAAAAATGTTGACTTTTGGTTGTATTTGACTAAATGTCACATTGACCAAGTAGTCAAAAAGGTCATTTTAATCAAACAGACCAATCAAAAGAGACATGTCACTTTAGCCAATAAGGGCTTTCAATCAAATTGACCAAATTTTTAATCAAAATGGAAATGGCAATCAAATTGGACCGCTTGAAAAGCCATGAATTCTTGTTGTGCAAATTTACCTAAAGTGTAGCTACCATGATGTACTTAAGGTCTACCTAATCCATTTATCGAGACTTACCTAAAGTTTATTTAAGGCCTACCCAAAGGCTACTTGAGCTTTTTAACCTACATACTTAACCTAGCTACTTTTGACCTACCTACCTCTAAGCTACCTCTTAAACAAGTAATATACCTACCCATCTAGCTAATTTACCTACATGTCTATCATAGTTTACTTATTTAATTACCTAGCATGTACATATGTACATGTATTTATGTTAGTTACCTACTTACTTATGTCTAGGTTAATTACACATATTTCAAAATGACTATTAGTCATGAACTTGTAAGATCATAATCATACAAAATTTTAGTTATACAATCGTGATTAAAATCACATGTGACTATCTCATATAACTATCTGAGTAGGTTTGACATTATTCATAATCATGAATTGATAGGAAATGAAACTATTAGTAGTAGTTAATAGCTAGCTAAGCCATTACGTAGTTAATAATTGATTATAACTAACAAATGGTTAACCAAATGTAATGTTAACCAAACTTGTTACTAGTTGAACACACTAGCATATTAAACATGAGAACTATTAAATACAATATTATTGAAACATAAACTACTGATTAGAATTGTTAATTAAAGATGTTATAACCATATGTTATTCAAGCTTTGTTATTTAATTGACTTATAAACAAATAACTTGTTAATATGTCATGTTATAGATGTATAATTATCTTATAACATATATTATGAATAGAATTTAGTAATTTTTATAATATATTTAATCAAATATTCAAGGATTGGATTGTGATTGGACTATAATTTGATCAAAGCCCAATATCTAATATGATCAAATGGACTTGTCTATAATCAAAGTTTGAATTGTTGCATTCAATATAGTAACTTGTAATGTTAATTTAGAATGTGTTGCATATCAAAATCCTATGTTCATAAAAAATGTGTTATTATTTATTTGACCAATCTATTATCTATTGTGATTCTTAATATAATTGTTATCAATCATGTAACATATATCTATTATAATATATAATTTATATTATGACTGATTGCAAGTATATTGCATCAGCTATATTTACATGTAGATTAACATATTACATGACTAATTAGATTCATTAATTATATTATTTTAATCAGTAATGTAATTTGTTAATATAACAATGATGTTTACGATTATGATTATAGTTTAAACTTGTGAACATCTACAATTTTGAAAATTAATGAAAGCATGATCTAAACATGTATTGAATAATAAATTTAATCATAATGACAAAATGTCATAATAGCTTGATTTGTTAATAACATGTTAACTTGTTAATATGTTGTTACATACATATAATTATGTTATAACATATTTGTTTTAACTAATTGTTGTATGAACATTCCTTACAAGGTGCACCTTGAAGTAAATAGACATATCTTACGATATTTAACAAGCACATGTGAACTTAGAATTCTATATAAAAAAGGGGAACACAAATATTGTAACTATTACATGATGTTGACTGGGTTGGGGACTATGAGGAACCAAAATCAACTTTTGGAGATATCTTTTAGCTTGGTAATGGATGGGCATAACTTAATGTTTTAGAAACACCCAAAGAATCTCACAAAAAACGCTTTAACTGAAAGATTTTCAAATTATTTCAAAGAAATTTTCATCAAACCTACAACAAGCATGAGGGAGCCAACCAAAATCATGTCCATTCTACCACTTGCTAGGGAAAATATTAAGTCTACATGTCGAATGTAAGGACTAAGATTCAAGGGTAGATGACATTGGAACAAAAAAGAAATTGAAAGAAGAAATCACACCCAATTATTTAAGTGAACAACTTCAAATCATGTTTGCATTATGATGTGTTCAAGCAAAGTCAATAATGCAACTAAGGGATAAAGTTTATGATCAACTAAAACTATGGGTTATCAAGGATTAGAACACTTTGGTATCACTCTCTCAATGCAACTAGTCCCTTCAAAGGCAAAACCCATAGTGAATAGACACTAACACCACATCACAAATAAATGCATGCCCACAATTTGTCCTACATTGATGCCATCACAGATGACATAAACATCACAAAACTACACAATGCGAAAAATTATTCATGAACAACTTTTTTCCCTTGTCCTCACATTATATCCCACACATATTCAAGTAAATTTTGCTTCTAACAATCTATTCAAGAATATTACAAAGATGAAACAAAGCCTTGGAATCCCATAGTTTTTCCTAGGACTATTCCACAATTTCAATCTTGAAGTTCCCAATCACTTGGGTATTTTTTCTTCTAGCATTACAAACATGCACACACAAAATCAAACGACAAAACATTAACAATAACCCTAAACTTAGCCACAAGGACCCCTTATAACACCCCCTCACAAATTTACAATATCATGAAATTTCAATAGAATCTATGTAAAAATTATAAAAAATATGTCTATGCAAAATTTGTGAGCTTCAAAATGTAAAAATGGCACGAAAAATATACATATTACTTTAATATAAATTATATGTATTTTGCCCTTGATGTGAAATATGTACGATTTACATTTTAATAAAATTCATGTAATTATTATGATGTAATTTTGAATAAAACTATATGATTTTTGTGTATTAAATTTGAACATTCACATATGTCATTAAGAAAAAATGTTTCATCCATTTGAATATTTAAGATATTGAATATGTACAAATATCATTCATATTAACCATAACATGGAATTCATGTGATTTTTGTACGAACCTATGAAAATTGGATTTTAAACAAAATTTATATAGACTAATGAAGCATAATAAGTTTGTGATGCCTAAAAGTAGTCATCATTTCCTTGAATCAACCCCTACATTCAACCATTAAACCTACATTTTTTACATTGAAACACAATCCACAACAAATTTCAAATGCTTCTAAAAAAAAAACAAATTCATAAGATGAGGCATTTTTCTTCCACATGACAACACACACTAATAGTTGTTTCAATTGTTGGCATCTAAATTCCCTAACCAAGACACCGGTACTTAATTGTTAGTGATGATGAGCCCCAATTCATCATCACTAACAGTTGTCGCACACAACCACTTATTTCTTCATCCTTGAATGATGATAACCAAACTCAAATAATGTAGCTGAAGTGGATGTTCCACAAAGATACTTCAACCTTAATTCCACCTCACAACATGTTTTACTTAGCTTGTGAAATGTTTTTGAATATGACCCATGCCATTTCCATGTTCTTAAATGTTATCCAATCATCATTCAACAAATTTGAAAATCATAATTTGGAGTCTTTTACATCTTATAGTTTAGGTATTGTGTTTCAATGACAAATTCTTCCATAGAAATCATAATTTGCGCATTTCCCATAAAGCAAATTAATCTCGCATGATTGTATTCTTTCAATATTTGTAACTTTTGGCAATTTAATGTGTTATGAATAACACAAAAAATATATATTTAAATGGAGATATTTCTATTCACAACTACACCCATTTCCAAGTTGGTGTCTTTTAACAAGTCAATGACCTCAAATATACTTGTTTGCCACAATGCAATAAAAGTCCAAGACAAAGAAAAACCCATCCCCTAATGTTAAATAATAGTCAAACAACATGAATACGTGATCTTAAAACCAATGTTGTACTCACATATATGGTAAATCCTAGGTATGTACATGGGTATGTGTATGGATATCACAAAACCTATTCATTGGGTATGTCCTATAGTTCATACCCATGTTCTTTGTAATGCATAGGGTTTTTGGGTGCAAACATACCAATCTTGAAATGTTCCAATTTAGCCTTCCTCAAGTTTCATATTATCTTGGAATTAATATTAAGGGACATGAGAAGTTTAGGTTGGGAGGGGTAGGTATTTAATATCATTAAGGTGCTTCATGTTTCCAACTTGAAGGAGCATTGTGGAGTTTGCAGTTGCAACGTTGATCATGGGATGCAAAAAAACATTATGTGGATTGATTAGGGTGAATGATATTTTGTTGTTATGTTACAAGTTTATTGAGGTAAGCTTCATCACCTTTTCATGATTATGTTTGATGTTTCAAGGATATTGATTGAATTTTTTTTCTTCATTAAAGCAAATGTGTTACTATTTTTGTGTTGTTAAACTCATACTAGTTTTTTATAGATGTTATCGTTGTGATTTTTCTAATTATGTATCAAAGTTGTTTGGGTTTTTTCCCCCATATCTTTAGGGGCAACTACAAGATTGCAAAGTGGATGCAAGTTTTATGTTATATATGTTCTTCATCCAAGAGAATTACTCATATTAGGCAAAAACCTTACCTTGGAACAATTTTATCTACCTAGGATGCTACCCATTTAACCAAATAGGAACAATGGACATACCAATATAACACTACTTGAAATACCTTTTGTTTTGTACCTTAAAGCCATGGGTACATATACTTCTACTAGTTATTACACCACTTGTGTTTCAACTATTCATTCTTTAACTTATGCCCTCTCCCTCAATCCCAATCTATTGCAATAAACACATTCAAAAAACAATAAATCAGGAACAAACATTGCATCAAAACTTTTTTTTATGACTACATAAACAATTACATTTATAATCATTAATGTGATATGTGATTACATGAATATGCAATTCATCTCCACATCATTTATGGCATTAATCATTTTCATCAATACTAATTGTATTTTCCAATGTGCAGATGAAAATATCCATTCAAAATAACAACATATAAACATCCACATATACATTGTGTACAACCTTGATTGTACAAAAATTTGAAACATGGAAAATGCATCTGATGAAGCCTAATCCACATTGATTTTTGGTTGTTTAATTCCACTTAATTGGTTTATTTATTAAAAATTTAGTCCATTTCTAGTTTTGATGTCAACACTAAAACCAAATTAATTGAGGGTGAAAGCACACTATAGTGGCCAAAAAATGTGGTCACAAATATTTTTTTTGAAACTATGCAACTTTCAATTTCCACCAAGCTAATATTAAAAGAATTTTTCATAAATTATACTCAAAATAAGGCAATTCAATAGCCAAATAATGTAATCATCAAAAGATTTTTTAAAATTAATATTAAATGATTAAATAGTATATTTGTGAGAATTTATATGTTGTCACAATATACTACAAAGTGCAAATATACTCTAAAAATGATTCAAATAAATGTAAAACTTGATGAAGTATTTAGTCATATATCGAATATGAATTGATTCTACCATTTCAATTACAATTGAAAAGTTTGACTCATGTGATTTCACAAAAAACATCTAGACAAGTTTTTCATTCAAACGAACATAAGTGTGTTGAAAAAAAACATTTTGTTCAAAAATTACTTTCATTTGAAAGTTGACAAGAATTATGTTGAAGGCCTTTATATCAAAATCCATTTTATACGTTTATCAAAACACTAGATGAAGTCAAAAAAAAATTGCCCCCAAAATATACCCCCAAAAAAGTACATTTTCTTGCCTAAAATGTCCCCCCCCCCTAGTGTGCTTTCACCCTTAAGACCAAGATTGAAGTCTTTTTATATTCAGAAATCACATTGCAGATTCTCCAAATCTATTATCAATACATGAACTATTACAACAAATTGGAATTGAATATTAGACTAACATGTTTAGAGTTTTCAACCCATTAATTACCTTGTAAAATATGAGCAAGTTTAAAAAACTTTGATCACCAAATTTGGATAGCCCTTTCTAAGTTTTTCAATTCTTGAACATGGGCATCTCCCATAACTTCATAAACACATCTCCTACTTGCACAACCATGTAGTTAATAAATATAACCTTCCCTCCAATCTTGTTGTTGTACAACCTACAAATCATTGTTGTGACAACTATTATATTAAAACTAGGGTCCCAAAGGTAAACCCCGGGGCCAATTTGCATTTGTACACATGATGACCACATCTTCAATCTATTGTGTCAAGATTGCACTAAGAAAGTTAAAGAATACATATAACTTGGCTAGGCTTTGCCCAAAGATTACACTAAACTAAAAGAATCAACTTGTATTATTGCCATTTTTAGTCAAACTATAATCTTAATCAAAATACAAATTAGATGGGCAAAATCACATGTTTGCAATGGGTTGAGCTTAGATGTTGCACGAAACACCTTGGTTGTTTTGGATGAACTTGGCATTGGGTTCTACATACACGTTTCTCACTTGATAGATCTAATCAGTCATTTACATGCACAATAATAACCTTTGCAACTAATGGAAGGGATCATGTTGTGCATTGGCTAATAATATTGCACAAACCAAGCTAGGGTTTATCCATGATTTGATGGGTGTTGCATTTCAAACAAGATGCAGAACATGCAACCATCATGTTAAAAAAAGGAAAGGTACATTGCAATAATGAATAGTTATAACACAAAAAACATTGTGGCAAGGGATTAGGGCAAACCGATCCTTGGGTGGTATCATTATGAACCACTTCAAAAAATGGTTGAGTCAAAAGTGGCCAAATCATTTTCCTAGGCCTTTTCCTTTAAATTTTTTCCCAATTATAATTCTAGTGATAAGTAATTAGAATCACCATATAAGGTATTTTTTGGAATCCTTTGTATGGTTGTCCCTGGACCATTCCAAAAATAATTTTAGAAATAATTATTTCATTTTTACCCTATTAATCAACATGGATATGAAAAAACAGATTAACATGTGTCTTTTCATGTCCATGAAATCTATATTAATTTAAATTAAATTTGAAAATGACATAATTAATGATGAATTATCAAAAATCATATGAAAACATTAAAAAAAACATAGTTGATCAACACTAGTAATGCACAACGATGTGAAGTTCAAAAAAACTTTTTCATGTTCATCCATTGCATGCCTTGATATATTGTTTGAAGTTTATTTTGAAATAAAAAATTGAAATTTGTTAAAAATTTGTATTCCTAATAATGATGGCCCCTTCAAGAATCACATTCTTTAGCTTTGAAAATTCATAACTAAATTATACTTACTCAATTAATGGCATAAAAATAAAATCATTTCAAAATTACATTAAGAAAAAAATTCCTAAGAAAATTTTCAAATCATGTTTCAAATTTGTGTTCTTGATCAAAAAGTTCAAAGAAAAGAACCAATGTGACATTCCTGATTTTTAAAAAATGCAATGATTAGGAACATCAAAATACACAATATTAAAATTTCAAAATCTATGGAACCTAATAAATTTAATTACTAAAAAATATGAAAATATTTATTTAATTTTTTCCTATGATTTTTAAAAATTCGATGGGTCCAATAAAATCAAGGTGTGATGTTCCTAATGATACCACCCAAGGATGGGTTTGCCCACTACAATATTGCCACATGGAGATTGCATCAAGGCATTACCATTACTACACAACATGCAATGACTTGATGCAAACATAATAACCCAACCAAAACAAAGAACTATGTGAAAACAATTGTAATTTTACAACCTTTTTCAATCTATCTGTATAGCTACCTCATGCACAACAAATGTAGAGTTTGAGGTTCTTACAAGCAAAGAAATTGCTTCAAATACCTAGATTGATGGGGTCCTATTGCTTATTGGCTCATGTAAACACATGTCCTTAATTTAGAAATTATCAATGCCAAAATATACACGCATGTTCAATGAATATAATTCAACCTTCCTAATTGCATTACACCAAAGGTTTTGGTTGATTTAGTCGAGCTTGTATTTCCTTCTTACAAAAATGTGCCTTGAGTCAAATATAATCAACTTAAGGCAATGTGATAACCTCCTACCTACATAATTAAAAACAATTGCATTCATAAGTCTAAGGTTCTAACATATGGCAATGGTTCTATGGGTAGATTTTGAATATGCTATAAGACACCCAAAATGCTATAGACCACTTGTTGCGTTACCGCACCTCTAGCAACAACATTACATTGGCATTGCCCAGAGCATCAATGTCACCTTGGTGCATTGCTACAACCACAACAACAACCTCACCATCCTACATATCATCCAACACAACCCCAATTCTCTCTCCTATGTCTATGGTTGAAGGGCATCCATGCTTTTGCTCCTTAGTCTTGTGCATTGACTCAATTGCTTCCAAATTTCCCCCTTGCAACACTTGAACACCAAGCTTATCCCCAAATGTGTTTTGCAAGGTAAGAAGGTTGTTTTATGCATGATCGTAGTTGATTAATTGAGGTTGTAAACTCATAATTGGACATGCATCCATTGTAGCTCCCAATGTCATCAATCCCTCTACCTTACCTAAAACATCTAGTAGTAATCCCTTGCTAGTGTCTTAATTCACATGCACCTTGTCATCCAATATTCATAGCATGATTTTGAGACCTTTCAAGCCACTCACTATTTCACCAATTGGCATGGACATCAACAGGAGACAAGTTAGACATAACACATGATTAATTGGAGCCTAAATTGTGGGATACCATCTATAGAGCGTAGACAATTTAGGTTCCAATTGATTGTAGGGTAAGTTTGTGATTTGACAGCCTTTACATTCTTTGACAACACCTAAAACACTTGAGATGTAAAATTTGGAGCAAATGGTAGGAATGCAAAGCTAGTTGCAGCTCATGTGGAGTATGAGTGCGGTGTCTTCTGGTGTCTTCTGGTGTCTTCTGAATGGGCTGGCAATGATGCATATTGGTGGGGAGTGATGAAAGAGTCCATTGTGTTTTTCCTGCAGCTCAGCATATACTGTTCCAAGAGACAAGCACATACTTCCATGGCCCTCTCCACTAGCATGCAGCTTCTCACTACAGTCCACCCCAGGGTTATAAGCATGCCCGAGGTGACCAGACTTTGTGGACTTATATAACCAGTTGTGCATTTATGGTTAAACATGTTCCTTAGTCTGCTCTGCCTTGCAAACTGTGCTCTCGACCAGAATCACTTGCACTTACAAATAGGTAATTCTCTATGGCAACATGATGGTGGTTCACATAAAACTTGTACATACACTAATTTTGTGCTTGTATCTGGCATCTTATCACCTTGGGGTACTGTAAAGCCTTTCAATATGCAGAGTGTGATGGCCAAGACATGAAATCTTACCAGAGCGGATGCTGAATTGCTGGGTAAGCTTGCTCAAAGCTGCAGCTTGCTGTTGACACTGCTCACGACATCTCTTCATCTCTAGATCCTCTTGCAACAGTTCTTCAATCCTTCCTGTAGAATGGGCACTGTACTCCCCAAACCCAGGCCCCAAAATCCGGAGGTGCAAACAACAGCAGACTGCAATTCAATAACACCGCACAAATATCTTGCTGACCATTGGTGAGTTCAGCTTCAGCATGAAATCAATGACAAGCATGGTGAACAGATGATTTGAAGAACTGTAAGCCACCTTGTAATCAAGCTGAATGAGTAATTTGAGTCATTGCTGCTGGGAAAGAACAACAGGATGCACAGGATGGAGCCACAGGCAAACCTTATAGAGCTATATAGCTGATTCAAACATTGCATCCTTAGCTTTTTCAAGTTGGCAAACTGCACAATAATACAAAAGAGGCCATGTCGTAAGAACCTGAGCAACTGTATGAACTTGTAGAGCAGAAATTCATGCTTGAAAGAATTTCATACCTACAGTGCTCACCCTTCTCTGTTTTCATCTTCTCATCCCCATCTAATTATTGGATTTGTTAAGATGCCTTTTGCTTTGAAATCAGATCTAAAAATTTAAAAATCCATGACAGAACTCCTGACAGATCTGAAACTCCTTAGTTACTTCAAGAGAGAGCAATTGTCAACTAATCAAGTGCCTGAAGTGATAAGTGCTGAAGAAGATCAGTCTGCATAGCTGATTCTTGTGCTTAATGAGTTGTATTAAAGCAAAGGACCAGAGACCCGGAAGAACAGTTTAGGCACAGATCCGGATTTTACTGATTAGAAAGCATGTACATGATTGATGAGACAACAAATACATGGCAGTGGAAAGTACCATTTTGATGAAGTTGTCATAAAGCTTGGACCTTAACAATAAAGTCAAGGAGATGATTAGTTGAATACCACATCCCCTTGCTGAGATGGAAATGGAAGACAGTCTCTGGTGTGAAGTGTTGATCCACCCCATATATACTGCAGGCCATACATCAACAATCTGTGTATAAATCCAACTCCTCTGTTTCAAACACAGATGCAGAAGTAAGATTATCCCACACATGCAAGAGATGTGAGAGGTGAGAGATGCTGGAAACTCTGCAGTCACATCGCTCTCCACATGAAATCGACCCAGAAAATCTGAATTGACATCTGTGCAATGTTGAGATACTTTGAGTGCTACCCTCCCGATCCATCAAAAGTTCCAAAACAGAACATAATCTTGCAACACCTTATACTGATGACTTAATTTGCTTGCTTGTAATGCTGTCACACAACAGTGTGTTGGGCAAACAAATCATTGATGGACAGTGACAATAAACAAATCTCTGAAAGCCTATCTTATTCCATATGCTGCCTTCCTCCTACAATTCCACATTGCCACACTCAAGATCCTGATCTAAAGATAGAAACTCCAAATTCCCACTATAAAAATCCACAGGAGGAAGGAACAAAGATCTGCAGCTCAGCAAACCTGAGCTAAATAGTGCAAATGATTATCCAGGTTTACAAATCTCTTGAATTTCCACAAGAAAGTGAATCTTGAATTGGATCTGTTGTTTTAAGCATTGGTGGTGCTTCTATGAAAACAACAGGACTCCCTACTTCCAGAGCCTCCTCGACTTTCATCTGACCAGGCTAAGTTCCCCCCTGCATCATGCTGTGCCCCCACTCTGTTTGACCAGTGGTCAGAATTGGGTGGTCTGAAGTGTCTGCCCTTGTCTGGCATCTGCTATATACATCAGGGGATTCTGTTGCAGCAACAGTATCCTGTAAATACAGTTGTTTTCTCAGTAGGGGGTAAGCTTTGTGAACCTTGTGCTACATGATGGTCAGAAGGCAATACTCTAACCTGCATCAACATTTATGTGTGATAATTTTAGTAGCAGGAAATGAGCAACAAAAATGACTTTGATGATGCTTCTGTTGTGCTTTGAGCTTGTCAGCAACAACTAAGCTAGCACCATTAAACTTCTTGGAGCATGAACTAGATCTTTTCCTTAGAGAATTGAAGCATCTCTTCTACATCTCATGTCTCCTGCTACACCATCAGAAGCCAACACTCTAATCTGCATCAATACATCATACTTTAAGTAGCAGGATATGAGCAAACAAATGGTGACTGAAATGATGGTTTTGTCATGCTTTGAGCTCGCCTGTGACAACTAACCCAGCACCATTCAGCATCTTTGAGCATGAAATGCTTTTCCTAATGGAATTGAATATCAAGAATGAAGCATTGAAGCATCAAGCATTGGAATCTGATACATGAACTGTAAAACTTGCAACTACCACTGACTACAGACCACACTCAACACAGGCTATCTCTTGCATGCTCTCCAGTTTCTTAAAATTTACACCATGTTAAGCACATGGACCACAAGTGTTGCATGATCTTGTGAAGGAATCAAGAGATATCATAAGACAATTGTCCCTGCAACTGGACTGAGAATCAAGTAAAGAATTCAAGATGATGCAAAAAATCCATGCTAATGATTGGTTAGCCAAGAAGCCCTGAGTAAGCTCTCAGAACTTTCAAACTTTTTCCATCTCTAGGTTATAGTCTTCACCACAATCTGCACGATCGAATCCAAACTAAAGATTGTAGTAAATGGGACAAAAGTGTCACATACTGGCCAGATTGTTTGAGTCAGTGATATCACATGCATAGGCAGCCTCTCTTTCCTGAGGGTGCAGCTATAGATTGCTTACCAAGTTGTATTCCATTGCATTCGTTTTGACCAACCACAACCGATATGTGGCCCAGACTTCAAAAGCATAGCTAACAGATCCATATGTGATCATCAAGTCTCAGGAATCACATGCCTGCGAGGAATATTAGAGGTTCATGAATTAAATCATCCAACATCAAGTACACATTGGTTGTGAGACTTGCCCTCAACTGCATTTTGTCACCTTGCCACCAAATATGAGTAGTACATGCCCAACAATGCCCTGCATAGTAGAATGCAAGACAGGAATTGTGTCTTCAAGTGCTTGAGCTTGATCAAAGGTGACACCTTACATACGACCAATTCACATCTTATCAAGATGACACCTTTGTGGTTAAGAGAAAAATGAGTTGGTCAGTAGGACCTGAGTGCAGGCGCAAGTCCAAATAAAGCTAGTCTGAGGTGTTTTCAGAAAGACAGTCATGATTGCATATTCAGCATTGCCATTAGCAACTCTTAGTATGTAGATCCATGTGCAAATTTGAAGTCATTTGAAATCTGAATCCCTGGAAAAATCTGTTGTTGAAAGCTGATGTCACGTAGGAATACCTTAATGAGCATTCACCAACATGGTTTTTGCCTTAACAACATGCAGAAAACCAGAAGAACGATGGCATTATGTGTTGAAATCAGACAAACATGCCCAATCACAAATATGGAAACCCATGCCAATTTGGGGGAGATGCACAAACTTAAAACAGAGGCGCATCTGCAACCTATGGACCTATATCAGTGACAGAAATGTTGTAGTGCCCAAGATTGCAGCAAAACTGTGAAATTGATCTGCCATCGATTGCAGCTGCTTTCTTAACACTATATTACAAAACTGGAAAAAAGTTTCAAAGTGTGGTACATCTTATATATATGCCTGTAGAGAAAGATCTAGGCACATCAGGAGATTCCATACCCTGCTATGAATGTGTGACATGCATAGGAAAAATATTTTGTTGGCAAAAACCAACCAACATGAAGAATATATTGTAGGCAGCTCGATGTGTGTACCTTTGCCTTAAGGTCATGCAAGGTTTTGCTGGAACGCAATGGCACATCCAAGGGGGAAGATGGTAGAACCATGAAAAGCAACAACATACTAGCCCTTTTTTCCACATAGCTAACAAAGTTGCCTTTCAATTCTATGCAGCAGGTACATCGAGGGGAGTGCACCCACCTCAAGAGTGCATAGTTGATACAACAACATTTCTCACATGTGTCCATGGTAGGTTGGATCCTCCAATATGCATTCAATCTGATGTTTGCACCTGACACACATGGATTGTAAGTAAGATTGCATTGCTTCCACAATTCTAGTATTGCTTGTGAGTGGGGAGATGCATGACTATTTGTAGCCACGAACAACAAGACGTACAACCCATAAAAACACAAGACAAGGCATTCCCTTTTGAGATCATTAGCAAATCCAAATGCATAAACAATGCTAGTAGATTTAGAATATCACTTTGTTGAATAGCAAATGGCAATTTTACATTGTGTCACTCATACTTGTACAAGTCTATTCATGCATGCTAAAATGTGTGTGGATTTCACCCTACTCTGCAAGGCATCAAAATGCATCTATGCATAATTTTCATTGCAATCATTTTGGTGAAGATGTCTATGCATCATTGTTGAGATTTCATTCTAGTCCATGGAAATGCACTAGTCCAATTTCCTAAAGAAAAAATGACAAAGTTCCATGTGAAAATCAAAGACAAACCTTAGGGATCATGTTTAGTGTGGCAAAAAAAGGTTGGTTGATGAAATCCATGAATCCACCTACGATCTCCTCTAGTAAATCTTAACTAACAAAATCAACACCAACCAACTTTGCTTCTTATTGCTTCTCACCTAGCTTGGCATGTAATAAGGTGTGCAATGAAAAACCACTTAGGAACAAATTCCAAATTGAAACTTCATTCTCCAAACATTGATGCGAAGACAATATCTTTACCAAAATGGAATATCAACACAAAAAACTCATACACGAAATACAACAATGATAGGGAAGATAGAAAGGATAGACTCTTACTTGCTCAAATTTGCTAACTTGAGCAAATGATGAATTCTCAATGTCAACTTGAAACAAAGGGTGACTCAAATGAGTGCAAAGTTCATGCATAAAAATCATGATTATCATCTACATTTTACCTCCAAAATCTTGATTAGAAGATTTCAACCTCCATGGCACTAACAACCATTGTCCATTGGCCATTGTCAAGAAACACCCCTCTATGCAAAAACTAATGCCTATGTTAAGTTGCATATGTTTTGCATCCTAAAGCCTACTTGCCCAATGGTATACAAATCAATCGCAAGAACACACAAGTGCAATCGCACTAATAAAAGCTAAAGCAATTGTAACAAGTGTTTAGTTTTTCATGTTTTAGTTTAAAAATTGCACTCATATTGCAAGTCATTCCAAAGCAATCATTATTAAACATAGTAAGGACTCTTTTTTTTTTAAAAGATTTTCTAAGCATGACATATTTAGGGGGAGGTTCCTTCACCATATATTTACATAATAGTATATTGCAACATCTTTTTGAATCAAATTTGAATATTTTTTCAACTTTCAAAAAAAATCTTCTTTAAATATTTCAAAATAAATAGTCATTCAAACAAGCAAGTTTATCCTATTTGCACCCACACACAATTGTAACTCTCTTAAAAACAAGTTCACTAGACAATGAGTTGTTCCAAAAGTGCATTACATTAAAATGCTCCAACAAAGGTCAAAATAACCTTGAACTTTGTTTATAACTTCCAACCTACTCATTAGTGATTTGCAATTTGTAATTTTCTCTTTTTTTCCAAAATGCCCAATAAAAAGTATGTATGTTCCCAATTCAACTAAACCTACCATCAAATTTCAAGCCTTTTTGTGTGTACTATGCATACCCATGCACATGGGTCCCAGCCTCATGTTTTCACTCATCCCTCTTTTTTATCTTTTTAAATTTCATTACCCTTGAGTTGCAAGTTCAAGTAAATGCATGGTACAATGTACACAACTTTAAATGAAATTGAAACTACATGTTATATAATATTTAAAATTGTAGTATGTAAATTTTCACCACTCATTTTTCTAAAATCCACATATACATTATTGAGGCCTAAAACATAAGATAAGTTATACAAACCATGAATATGCAATAGATGCATAATTGTTTATTCATTTTAAAACTCAACTTTATTTTTATAGAATGATAAAAACAACAATTAACCCACTTGTACATTTTCAATGGAAGAACTTTTTATAACTTAAAAGATCATAATCATCAAAAATTTCATCACATAATGTATTAATCAATATTTTAATATCATTTGAATGGAATTCCATAGCTTGAAAAAAAATTGAAAGTTTTGATGGAAAATATTATTCCTATAATTGTTTATTTGTATGTGTAAAATTTCACAGAAAATTTTCAGTAAAAATATGTTTTTTAGTAATTTTTTATAATTGCAACGTTGTGCCAAAAATGTTGCAAACTAAAAATGTACTCCAATTAATAATTGAATTATTCGTATGTGCATCATAACATAATGGCAGATTATGATGTAAACCAACATTAATTGAAATTTTTCATTGCAAAAGATTTTCCCAATATCTACCATGATGCATCAAATTTAAACAAGTACTAGAAATTACCACTTTATAGTTTTCTATGTACATTGTAATATGCATTCACCAAAACATGTGATGAAAACATTCACATTATTTTCTTAAGATGAATGCACTTTAAAGTGGCCCAAAATTAACAACAAATGGTCCACTACATGCAAAGTCCATACAAATCCATAAAAAGTCTTCAACTTAACCAACATGGTTGTTACTTCTAGTGCGAAAGCATGATAAAATATTTAAAAAGTTGACAAACTAAAGGCAAGTTTAAAAAGGAAACATTTTTGGCATAAGTACAAGAGACTAGAATTTTAAAATATATTCAAATTTCACTATTTTATTTTATTTTGCATTGAATTTAATATACATTGATTACAAAATTTGAAAAACTTTTGAATAATAAAAGTAAAAAACAAGTACTTTTGAAATTGGTTGGTCAAAATGGTGTTTAAAAGTACTTCTTCGTTAAAACTTAATGAAATAAATATTTACTAAGTTAAGATATAAAAAATCATTGTATCTTCAAGCAAGGAATTGAAAAACATTTATATTTTCTCCATGTTATAACATACTTGAAACAAATTTTACACTATGAAAATTAAGTAAACTTCAAAAGCTATTTGCATTTTTTAAACCTATTTTTAACCAACTTTTACAATGCAAAATTTGAAACTCAATGCACAATAATGAAGAATCATATTGTTGATCATTTATGTAAAAACATTGAATGTATGATATTTTTATGTTGGGTTCCATTGCTACTTTTTATCAATTTAACTTGAGTAGATTGCAAAAGTAAATTGTTTGCATACTTATTTTGCTTTGACCTTCTAAGATGTTAATATTGTAATCTTTTACCAATAAATGTTCACCCAATTGCAAACCTTCCCAAATTTAGATCAAAACTTACATTAAAAGACCAATGTTGGGTAGGTATGGAACATGCATTTAGAATTGGGCTAGGTGTTTGATGGGTTTTTTTGCAAAAAACCAACCAAATGTCATCCAAGGTGATATATGCCTCCTTAATTCTCATTTTAATGAGCACAATTCACTAAAAATTATCATATAATAAAAATGTAAAATGTGAAAACCACCCAAAGTACTAAAAAAAACCTAAAGGCAATTCTTAATTTTAGAGGTCTAGAATTAAAGGCACTTAATTTAGAGGTAGGTAGTATCCAATCCTTTTTTTTATTGGTTATGGGTGCATCCCAAAGTTCAACGTTTTTATTTTAATGGATCACATTGATCGATAATTTTTTTAATGTTCCTGAATGTGTTGGTACCAACACATTAATATGAGAAAGGCTTCCCTTTAGGTCACCTATATGCAATACATGCCCACACTTTTGGGCAAAGAATATGGGACAAATTATGGTGTTAAATTGGAGAAAATCTTGAGTGCACATTTCACACCTCATTGTTGAGTAGAATAATTTCAATAATTGATTTGTGAAAACCATTGGATAATTAATAGTTCTTACATTCATGGTAATTGGTAATTTGATAACTACCTAAAATTTCTAAGATCTATTTTTTTCATACCTTGGAAAATTCTCATAAAACCTTTTTGTTAAATTGAAATAATTGAGCTAGTTTTTACAACTTTATGAAAAAAACCAAAAACACTAGTTTTCACAAAAATGTGAAACTTGCCCAACATTGCAAAACACATTAATGTCATCTTTTGTATTAGATGATAATTTTGAAGTCATAAAAGAAAAACCCATAAAGTCCACGTGAACAAAACCCCAACTACAAGTTTTAAAAACATGTTCTTCAACCAAAAAATTTTGAGAAACAAAAAAGGGAAAGGACTATGTAAAATTCCATAAAATTAATATTTCGGTTAAAGCTTTAAAGAAAAAGGTTTCAAATACAACTTTAGTATTTCCATCATCAACATACATTTAGTCACTAAAAATAACTTGGAATGAAATTCAAAATCAATTCTTCAATTTCTTTCATGTTCCAATTAAGTAAATAATCCATGTTTTTTAACTTCAAAAGTCCATTATTGAAAATGAATATATTAGGCATAATCATAGTTTGGGTACTCGTTTTTCAACATAGGATTCAATGATTCATTTTTCACTATCTACCAAATATAAAATCTACACACAAAAATTTAAATGAGATCTTTTTTCATATTTCAAATTACAATAATATGTATGGTGGTAGCATTTATTTAAATGCATATGTAATTGTGCATCATAATTTTGGTAAGAAACAAAAAATGTAGAAAATATGTACATAACACAATTACATGAAATCTTGTCCTTTTGAACCCCTTCTCCATGCAACAAGATGTTTGATTTTATCACAACTTGACCAATCTTGGGTTTTCATTCACAAATAATAAATTTTTGCACTAATTGTTGGAGACAAATGAATGGTGTCACAATGTTCACTATGTTGTTCACTAACATGGAAATTACAATCCCAATGTATTTTTTTGGTAATTCAAAATGTTAATAAAAAGCCTTATTCCTAAAGCATAAAAATGTTCTAGAGGCTTTCTCCATGTCTTCTCCACTACCAATGTCAATACATATGTGTACCCATTCACATATAACAAATTATTCTTCTTACTAAATCACTAAACGCTCTTGTGGTTTTATCCATGTTTTGTTCACTATCAATGTCACTACATATGTGTATCCATTCACACATAACAAGCTTTTGTTTACCAATACAATGCACTTTGCACCCATTGAAATGAGGATTTTTTTTAAAAATTCAACTTCATTGTGATAAGATTTTGAATGTCATAGTTTTACTTCCATCACAATGTTAATTACACACATGATGTGAGATTTTTTCTCCACCATGATGAAAACTTGAATGTCTCAATTTTAGCTAACATCATGACACAAGTTTCACACATAATAGGAGATTTTTTTAATTTATTTAACAATGTTGTCAATGTTGATTAATATTTCAATTCAAAATCAATTCAATTGTGCCCTACTAATTTTGAACTAAAAAAACGTAGTTTATATTATATTAACCTAGGTTTAGCCTTGGTTAGCTTAACCCAATTCACCTTTAGTTACCCTTCTAGTATAACCTTAGTTTAACATTGGTTAGCCTAGGTTTAACTTAAGATGTTTAACTTTGATTAACCTAGGTTTAACATAGTTTAGCTTTGGATGGCCAAGGTTCAATCTATATTTAACCTTTGTTAGCCTAAGTTTAAACTAAGTTTAACTTTGGTTAGCCTAATTTAAACCTAGGTTTAGTTGAGGTTAACTTAACTATAACTTTGATTAGCCTTAGTTTGACTTAAATTTAACCTTGGTAAACCTACATTTAACCGAAATTTAACTTTGGTTAACCTAGGTTTAGCCCTAATTTACCCTTGGCTAACCTATAAAGTTTAGCTTCATTTAACTTTGATTAACCGAGGTTTAACCTTGGTTAACCAAAATTTAGCCAAGTTGTTTAGCTTAGGTTTACTTTTGATTAACTTAGGTTTAAATTAAGTTTTACCTTGACTAGCCTAGTTTAAATTAAGTTAAATTCAACTTTACATTTTAAAATAATCATTTTTAATAGTCTTAAATTTTTTAATTAATGAATTTTTTTTTCATAACATCAAATAATATGTATTATATATTATTTCAAATATTTATTTGTTATCATAAATTACTTCAGATTAAATTTTACATATTTAAAATAATAATTTCATTATTTTAAAAAAATTAAATATCTCGCTATGTCATAAACCAAAAATTTTGTTTTAATATTTATTTTAGAAGTTCATTCTAATTATAACTTGAATATGTATTTGAATTATTCATGTTCTTAGAAAAATAATGATATTTTAATTGAGTTTTACAAACTTTAAATTAATTGAGATTTTATTTATTTCAATAACATTTAATTTTTTGTAATCAAATAATTTTACATGTGAAAATGTATTTAAGTAGGTAGGTTAGGCTAGACTAGGTAGGTAACATAACTAGGTTAAGTAGGTTGCTAAGTAGGTTGCATATATCTATGTTAGAAAATTCAATAAGTTAACAAAAGAAAATTTCATAATCAAATGATGGCAATGTTTCTCACTTATGTTGAATGGTGGTGCAATGGTTAACTTGAACCTTCTTCAAGGAGGTGATCAAGGGTTCAAATCCTCATACTTGTAACCTATGTTTCATTAATTAGGTTGTCTACCTATCTAGCTAGGTTGCATACATTAAGTGCCTACTTAAATCACCTAGGTTAGGTAGTGACATGTATCAACCATAAATTGGATGACAAATAAGGAATTAAACTTAGTTATTGTTATTTTATAATTATTATAATTATATGTATACAATGATATTAAGATAAGAATGATTAATATAATAAATATAAATATAATATTAAAGTTATATATGTAATTTTAATATTATATATATATGACAAGTGGCCTTTGCAACAATTTTGAATGCAATCATGGCAGTCATAAATGTCTTTTATGATTAAAAATGATGTCATATTTGTAATTGTATTTGACACATTTTAACATAGTGTGTTGTGGTGCAATGATTAAAAACCTGAACCCTCAAAATGGTGGTGAAAGATTCAAATCCTCACATTTGCAACTTAGGTAAATGACATAGTTGACTTAAGTTCCTTGTGTAGGTAGCCTACTTAAGCTCTTAACTTAGGTTTGTTTTTTAACCTAGACAACATGGGTTAAGCTCCCTAGGTTCAACTGCCTAGGTTGGGCTACCTAACATAAGATTCCTAGGTTAGGTTGCTTGATCTCATTTGATTAGGTTGTTGCTATCACATGGAATCACATAATTGGACTAAAAACATTCATTTGTTAACTCTAGGTTGCCACATGGCAATTCGTGTATTGGGCAATGTGTTTTTCTATATGGCCTAAATTGCCATGTGGGAACTTCCTATTCAAGTGTGAGTGAAAAGGTGCACTAGTTTTTAAATGGAAATATGCATTTATGTTTTTGTGACATTTTCACTAGTCCACATCATCCATTTTTGGGACCTCAATTTTTTTTCATTTAAAAAATAATAGTTAAATTACCTCATGAAACATGTCATTGTTTAAAATGACCAAACATGGTTTCACTAAAAGTGCCCTAATCAACTAGTCTTTTTGCATTAAAACTAGTTGGGTTTTAAAATAGTGGAAATGTATATTTTAACTACTATATTACTAAATTTTGGTAGTGAAAAAGAACAAGATTTCTTGTTGTGCTTCTCTAGACAACTTGATTTTTTTTTTAATGATTAATTATGTCTTACACATGTGACTTGCACTTGGGGCCACAAATTATAAACCTAATGAAAAATCAATCAAATGGACCAAGAAATTTTATTTTTTTTCCTTATAACCATTTTGGAATGAATTCTATAATTTTTTTAAAAAAATACATTGAATAATTCAATCAATGAAATTAATGATCATTGTTAAACATAGCTTGTAAGCATTTTGTATCCATGAAACAAAGTTGAAGTCAATTAAATTACTTAATGCATTCCTTTTTATTCCTTTGCATTAAAAGAAATATTTGAATGATTTAAAAGGACATTTATATGTATCCAATATATATTTAGATGTTTTTATTAATTTAACATGACATAATTATAAATTTAGGCATACAAAAATCCATTATAATTATAAGCCAATAGATGTTTAAAAAATTCAAATTAGTCATTTCTAGTTTTTTTTTTTCATTAGATAGTCCTTTTGGGTTAAGAATGTTATTTTGTGAATAGGTGAATGTGAATTGAGTAGATGAACAAAAAATAATATTCCAAGTATATTTTATTATTCTAGCATGGATAGAATATAATCTAACAAATTCTAGGATTCCATCACATTAGCAAAAATGTTCAAATGGCAATGTCTAGGTGGTAACATACATGTGGGTTGTCCATTAATATTGTTGCTATTGGAGGAATGCACATAAATTAAAAAATCCAATAGATAGTAGTTGTTATGAAAAAAATTGTCACAATAATAGTCAAATGGAATATTCCCATTAGATATAAAAGAATATGTTGACAAAATAGCTCCAAAATATTGAAGTTGTTATGACAACAATTTGTTTTACTATTATAGCACAAATTAATGTCAAGCAAATTTATAGCAAGGATGGGTGATAAACTTCCAGACATTTGTATTGTGATTATCATTCCAAACCAAGTTCATTTTCTACTAGTTCAATTGGGACTTGGTTTCAGATTATCAACTTGATTATGAAAACATATGTACAATCATTTCTTGAAAAAAATTTACTCACTATTACCTATGGACTTTTGAAATTAAAAAATAAGGACTAGTATGTTGACTAAAGTTTTACAAAATTATGATGTTGACATAGAATTCCAATCTAAATGATTTGGAATGATTAAGTATGTCAAATTTTATTATTTAAAGAACTCATATTTGAAAACCTTATCTTGAAAACTTTAACCATTTCATAATATTGGACTTTTTATGTTCGCATAATTGTCCTTTATTTTCATAAGTCCCTAGTTGTTATATATTTTCTTTGATTTGAATTTTATTTTCACCATAGCCAAGGTTTTTGGGGTATTTACTTGAGCTTCCATTAATATGGATTTTTAAAAAAATTTATGCATGGACTTTACTATGATTTAACTAATGTTACCAAATTAAAAATTCAATTTAACACTATAACATGGACTTTGTGTGGACTATTTTTTTGGCCAAAAATGAACCACTCATTAGTGCATATGCCCTATTTCCAATTAGTTGGTCGTCTTTGTAGATTATGTCGTCTTTTCATCATGTATATTATTAATCTACCACACTCAAGTTGGATTATTAATCTATCATTAGAGTCATATTTGCCTATGGACTAGGAGTTGGAGAAATTCAAATCAAAATTCAAGGTACAAATAAGAGTTTGGGTAGAAAAAATTTGGTTACAAGACTACAAGATTTATGTGATTATTATACACATGTTCATTCCAAATTTCTTTGAATAGTTCACCTCAACCTTCGAAGGACCATCCATTGCCTATGAAGCTAACAAACTAAAACTTTAAAATAAGACTTAACTAGTAGTTTGTTGGGATTTGAAAGCCCATGATGATACTTTCTTGAAGATGTAATTGAACATAAATCAATTGGATCCCATCAACAATGCTTATGTCATTCATCACTTGTATTAATGTATAATAAAGAACTGGACACATTTGTGTAAAAGGTTAATTCAAGCAATGACAAAAATGAAGGGGGGTGCCAATGATCAATGGTTCATTTTAATACATATGAATTAGATCTAGACAATGTGAATGAAAAAAAAATCCAAATCACAACCAAACTTTGCATGAAAAACTCCACAATTTTGTTTTGTTTTGTAATGTACCCACAACAATACAAACTTTTTGATACTCACAATTGGGTGTTGGGATTGATTACATTTGGTACTGATGTGTGTTGGATCACATTGTGTTGGATTGGTAAGACACCCAAATAAGTTAAAGTTCAACACATGGTTCAAATGGCAAAAAATGACTGATAGTTGATACCAAAACAAAAGATGATAGTTAACAAAAAAACTTAGAGATAGTATGTGAGCTAAAGGAAAACATATTTGTGTTCAAGTGAACATTTGCTTACGAAACAATCAATATATATTTACTATTAACTAACATAGTTCTAGCACCACACTTGCACATTATGTTTCTATAATGTTTTGATTTAATGTTTATTTTAAAAAAGGCATTTTCATTGTGCATGTAGTCTGATCCACTTGGGTTGCCTTTCATCTACTTGAAACATTTAGGTGTACATTGGCAAACACAATATAAATGGAAAGGTTTTGCCCTTAAGACCACTTTTGAATTAAATAACTTTGGACCATATTGGGTTATAATCCATCCAACTATTGACCCAAATGTGATTACATATCCATCAAATTTTCATCTTGCAAATACATGAATTGCCTAAATGATATTAGTGCATTGATATAACAATATTAAGAACGTTTACCTTCCACAATGAAATAATGGTTACCCTTTGGAATTTCAATTATTGGTTAGAAAGCATTAATACCCACATGAAATTTGAAGGTTAAACATGATCCATTTGATATTGTAATTCACGATTAAACTTAATTCATTGTTAGCAACAGAATTTGTAGCAATACAACCAAATCCAAGAGATGTAAAAAATCTAGCCAATTATACTAGAATTAAAATATTATTAGAATTCTCCACCCAAGTTTAGGACCATATCACAAATATGTGGTCCACCCCTAAGTTGAAATGTACTCTTAACTAAAAAGGAAACAAGGAAGTTTTAAAAATGAAGTTTTGTCATCAATGTAATCTAGAACAACAATGTCATATCTAGGATAATGCCATGATGAAGGATGTGAATCCAATGAAGCCATGTGATTAACTTGGATTGCCACATACATACATAGGATTGGGTTGGAAGAAAAATTACGAAGGAACTTATTGTGCACAAAGAATGAAAGATTCTTAGTGAAATGTAAAGTACACGAAAGAAGCATCTCTTTGCAAAACATTGTATGGAATCAATCTTGCTAAAAGAAAACTAGGAAAAGAAATCAAAGAACGCAAAGTTGACAACATTGTAACTTACTTGTAATGCAATATCCTCCTAGGTTGTTTATTGGGTTGGGAATATGGGTCAAGACTATGGGTGGTGTGCTCTCCAACATTAATGGGTTCATCAACATCCACAAGAGGTTTGAATGCCTCATTGAAAACTTGTGAATTTTGTTCCATTGCCAAAATACATTTCCCAAGAAACTAACATGCTTAAACAATGTTACTTACATAACATTTGAAGTTAGAACCAAATTTTTCTTTGACATTGAAACTAAAACCAAGGTTTGAAAAGTTGTAGCAAATGTAAAAAAGTTGAAGTCCCCAACAATAGCCCCCAATATTGAGCAAGTCTTCACAAGTGCTTATAATGTGAATGGATGCATCTCCCTAGTAGCTTTAAAGGTATTCTAGTTCTTGATGTGGTCATAACTTTACGATTGATCCAATTGTAGAAGACATCTTCCTCGCACACCTTGATTCCCTAACCAATGATTTTTTTGAAGGAGGAAAAAACTAAAAGACACCAATATCATCTACATTCGGGTTTGGCATGCTCACAAGAATAATTGTTTGACCCTTGCATATGTCTACAAGCATTTGTAATAAAATTTATTAGCCCAAAGTTTTAACAAGAATTAGGAAATGAAAAGTTAAAGGCTTACTTTATGAGAACCTTTGCATTGATGTCCTTAGTACTTGCAAGTAAATATTTTTTGAGAACAACCCATTTCATTTTTATCATGACCTCATAGCTCTCAAAAAGGAATGAATATATTTGAACACCCTTAAATCATTTGGATAAAAAAAAGGATAGTTCTATTCTAGGACGGGAACTTTTCAACTAAAATGAATTGAACTCAACGTAGTTGTCCACCTTCTTGTTCCAAGGGGGAACAATGGAAGGGGGAACAAATGAAAAAGGAATTGGGACATTTCTTGGGGTGTCCCTAATGAGGAGATCAACCTTTTGTTGTGGAAAACCCTAAAATGAAAAGAACAATTCATCAATTTGACAAAACCATACAATCTTTCTAAGGAGAAGAAAAAAAAAGAATTTACCTTTTCCCATAAAACTTGAAAACTTTTCAATTTCTCTTGGCTAAATGCTTGGTTTACGAATGAAAATTATGGTGGAAACAATGCATGGCCCTGAGATATTAAAAGCCAATTCATGCATGCCCTTATTTATTAAAGTGAACACAATTAGGGGTGTTCTTGGGTGGCTTGGTTGGGAACATGACATATGATAAAAGGATGCAGTCATGTGGTGAACAACATAATCTTTTTTTGGGATTCTAGACTCCCCAAAAGTATTTCCTTGTTGAGATTCATTTGCACCACCTTGACCAAGGAAAAGTGTCAACTAAACCTCCACCTTGACTATGGAAATAGGGGCCTTGAAATTGGCGTCCTCCTAGATTCCTCCAATTTTTTTAGCATTTCATATTTAGTATAAAGAAAATACAAGGGATTTAAATGCAACAATGATAAATTTCAAAGAAAGACATCTTAAATAACATTCATTTTGCGGCCTCCTTGCATCCAACTTGAAGGTCAAACATTTTAGATCATAAAATGCCATCCTTTGACCTAAATTCTTGGAAGAAACCCATATCCCAAATAGCCAAAATGCTTGATGATGGATTCCATCAAAGACTATGCCACTAATTTTGGCTACATATATGCAATGGGTTTTAGAGAACAAAAACATTTATCAAAGAAAAAATTTCCACAAAATTAAACCATGTAAAACAACAATATGTCTACCTTGGGTAGTTTAAGTAATATGGGGCCTTCTTTTCATAACCTAAGGTTCCAAATTGGTGATTACCTTTAGTGCCGAAGGTAGCCCATTTTGTTATATATATAGGGGGGCTAGCCACTAACTTTGGTACCAAAAGTAACTTAAGTTGAAATATAAAGGGCTACTTTCAATGCTAAAAGTACCCCAAGGGACTAGGTACCCCAAAATAGTTTATTCAACCATAGGTTCCTTGGTTTAAGGTTAGATAATTTGGTTTAATGAAATGGTAGTTGGTCTAGGGTTTTTAACTAAATGAGGTGTATGACTAATTCAATAATGCATTAGTTGCAAGTTAGTTGCAATGGACATGAACAAACTTCATTCATTGTTGGATTCATTCAAGTCATGCAATAGTATATTCATTCACAACATTCCAACATGAATAGCTAGTGGTAAAATAATTGTAAGTAAGTTACAAAGGACACAACAAACTTCATCCATCAATGGATGAATGAAAAGCCAAGTTGGCATTCCATTTGTCTGCAAACATTTGCACAAAAAATTGACATGGACAACCAATTGCAACACAATTGCATCTAGCACATTGAGTTACACGTATGTTTAATAATATAAGGTATCATATACAACCTTGGGGTGTTTGATGTAATTGTTGCAACATGTCCAATAGCATTCATGTTGTATAAAGACCATGAGTTGCAAAATGTCTATTACAATTGAAAAATTCAATCGCAAGCCCAATTACAAATCCCTCAATTTTCCCACAATGGTTGTTTAGGTGTTGAATATTATGCATGTTGGTGTAGTATGTTGCATTTGCAAAGGGTAGGTGTGTCCATAATGAAGTCTTTCAAAGTGGTTGTGAATTTGATGTCTTCATAGTGTATAGCATATTGACAACATATATGCAAATTGTGGGAAAATGAAAGGTGTTGGGAGAATGTTCAACAAGAGGTTATATTAAATGACCACTAGAACCACCATAATATTGGCCTATGATAAATGTGGGCATGAGTAGAGGCATGTTGGAACTATTTTGACAAATGTAAGAGGAAGGCATGTAACCAAACTTAGGATGATTTGCATGGGGGTGCTTACTTGCAAGTTTCAACCTTTTTCATGTTTCAAAATATTGGTGTAAACAAGTGTTAGGAAAAATGCATTGGCAAAAAAATTAGTAGAAAACATGTTCAATAATGAACATAGAACAAACATTAGTATACAATTTGACTTGAATGAATATAATTTGGAAAATTATGTACAATTTCCCAAATAAGGTTTCCACAAGGTTTGTCAAATTTGAATAAGGTGGGCAATTGAACCAACCTCCTAAATCACGACCTCATGATGGATCCCAATATATGATAATAAAAAAAATGATCTATGAGGCTATGTTGGCTTGAGTTATGGAGGCTACACAAATGACATTCAAGTTTTGATGAACACATTGTATTTTAACACCTTGATGTAAATCATATTCCTACAATTGACATATTTTTTAGGTAGATATTTCCCTTTCAATTATGTTTTTAGGAAATACATTTTGAATGATTTCATTCAAAACTTTGGTGTAACAAAAGAGAATTCCACAATTGATTTTGAAAGGGTTGTCATTTTCAGTGCTATTTGGGACTTTTATCTTTATATAGACTATGTAAATTCAATGAACCTAGTAAAGGTACAATTTGAGCCTACCTCTTGTTTTCACACTATGTTGACCATATCATAATATTGGAATGTATGTTACAACTATAAAGAATACAATAGAGGAGGCTTCAAAATTAGAAGTTCAATTTCAAGTTATAAAGATAACAATCAAGTTATTGGCAAAATTGGGTATGACCCAAATATCAAGGACCTCCTACATGTGAAGTAAGTGATCATGTGGTGTGTAGAACATGAAATTTCACAAGGGCTACTCAAGGGTTGAATTCAAAAAACGAATGTTATAGTTGTGTATACTTATAAATGATGTAGTTAACTTTCCACAAAATGAAAGGGCCTAGCAATTCAACTATTACTAAAGACTTTGATGCAATTGCTCATTCATCAAATGATCAATGTAACCTTTGTCCATACCTTAAGAGTTTTAGGGGAACCATAGGTGAAACTTATAATTTTTTAAATTAAATAATTAGAAGATTCTACTTGTATTTGGGTTTTCATTACTTCAATCATAAAATTTACAAGCAAAAAGATTTCAACATAGTGTACAACATTGTAGCTTCCAATGAACACTTGGTGTCCAATCTAATTGGTTTAAATGGCAATTTGTTTGGCATATACCATTTGTATTGTATCCTTACCACACAAAGGTTACGCTTAAACAACATTATAAATAATTTCAAATAATCATGACCCAAAAACAAAAGTAGGATAATTGAAGCTAAAATTGAATCTAGACTTCATTTGTATGATGAATGATACATTCATATGTAAGAATTGAACCTTCTTATAGTTAAACTACCACAATTGACCATACTCCAACTTTAACATTTGGAATGTTAATTCAAGTTACATTTTCCTTAGTCCACCTTGTTTGCTTTTGAAATTTGTCACTTATAATATGACATCACATATGAAATGAAGTCAATAACAAATAAGTAACCTCATAAATCTATTTAGACGTTCATGTTTTCAACCTTATTAAGATTATTTTCTTGTTTTATAGTGCAACTAATTTCATGATTAGCAAAGACCACACACAAATTGTTATAACTAACTTATCACTAACATATAATGTTCACAAATCACAAATCATTATTTGATACATATTAAATTATACAACTTACAATTGTACATAGTGGTGGTTTTCAAAACAAGATGCACATCAAATGATTAAAATATTGAGGTTGAATTTCACTAAAGTTGGTTTCTTGCCACATTTTTTTCAGTCCATCTTATTTGTTTTAAAAAATGCCATATTATGACATAATGTGTGAAATGAAATTGATAACATTTAAATAACTTCACATTGAGAAAAAAACCTTGGAGGTTCATATTTTCATCTTAAGTAGGACTATTGTACAACATGTCACAATTGTTGTAACTACCTTATCACTAAAATGTAAAATAAATAAGACATAATTGTAATTATTGTATACAAATTAAATTACAACTAGTGTTGGCTGATTTTGGGTTATGGTCATGTTTGGTCATATTTTCAAATTTAAATCTAGGTCTAAAAATCAGACTTGAACTTGGCCTTAAAACCAAATCTAGTGGGTTTTCATGTATCTAAAACCAACCAAAAATTGGACTTGATGGGTTTTTAACTTTTTTTTATAGGGTTTGGTTTTTAACACTAGGTAAGGGTTAGGGTCCTAGGTTTAAATAATGGTTAAGGTTTTTAGGTTATAGGTCCTATGTCTAAGTTCCAAGGTTCTAGGGTGGTAGGTCCTACCCTTAAGATTTAATATGTAAGGGCATCTCCAATGGTAGTATTAAAATGGCATTTACACAAATACATGTTTAATGTTCCCTAGGTTATTCCCTATGTTGGATAGAGGCCCAAATACATGTGACTAGAGACAATTGAACATTGGCTAACTATTTCCTATGTTTATCATTATTATTGATATTGGGAACATGTTGAAGAACATTTTGGAAGTTTTGGGAACCCATTGGGGAATTTTTTTTAAACCATGTGAACACCATGGGAACTTTTTGGGAATGTGGTGGGAACATTTCAAGAACACCAAAATCCAAAAATAAAATAAAATTAGAAATATATATTCTCACACCATCTCTGAGAATACTTCAAAATTAGCTTCAACTTAAACTTAAAACAAAAACTTTTTATAAAGGTTAGACCCATTGAATTTGCAATTGTTGGTTAAGAAAATTTGGCCTAGCCCCAAAACTAATGGGTATTAAGTTTTGAAAATATTCCCTAGATTTGGAATTGAAAGGTTTTACATTTTTAAAAAAACCTTTAAACTTGGACTTGATAGTTCTTGAGAAAACCAAGAACCAACCAACACTAGTTACAACCTTCATTTACACACAAGGGTAGTTTTAAAAACAAAACACATCACGCAATCAAAATATTGATATTAAATTTGATCATATTTAATATCTTATTTCACCTTTGTTATTTTGGTATTTACATTCTTACATGTCTTAAGGTTGAGCCACACCTAATGTTAATTAATTAAAAAAATTAAGCCTTAACATTTTTAAGTATTTAAGGTTTTTAATACTTATTATTAAGTACCATTTTTAAAAAGTTCTAAAACAAAACAACTAAGGACACCTATTTGCATCTAATGTTAAGTTAACATAAAATCAATAAAAATAATGTAACAAATTTTATTTTTTCATCCTTGCATCCGCACCTCTAGGGACCCTTCTAAATAGAAGTTTAGTGCTAGTATCATCAGCATGATGTCTATTGATTGACTACAACATCATTTTTGCAAATGATGTTACATTTTTTTCAACATAAAGTTGATTTTTGCCTCTCCCCCTTTGCCCATTTCTGTTTTCGTGCTTTGTTGCATTGTTTATCATAGGTGTTTATGTGGTTCCCTAAGTTTTTGCATTCCTTGTCATTGTTGTTTAAGTGTTTTTGTGTGCTTTCTTGTATTTTTATCCTCTATGACATTGTTATTCAAGTGTGGACACATAATTTGTAATTGGTTTTACTACACAACAAACAATAACACATTTAATGAAAGGCATTAACAATCTAACAACATAGTAACTTTTTTTTTTCCAAGACTAACTTTTCAAACATAACCTCTATTTCATTTTTGAAAGAACATACCAACTTGTATGTACAACTTTGATTTTTTATGGATGAAATTGATATCAACGTGGCCCTAAAGACAAGAATGATGAAAGGATCATAAACGCACAAAACAACTTGCATGATGAACCAATGTGTCTATTCATTATTGGCTCATTACTCTCCAAAACTTGGACCTTTTTAATGTCACACAATCCACATAATGATCTTTTCATCTGAAGTCCCAAACTAAATTTATTTTTCATTCCACCTTTTATTCAAAATGTTCAAACAAACAAACAAAAACCATACATTACAATAAAGCCATGGTTTTTATGTTAATAGCATTGCAACAAAATTGACTGTAAAGTCAAGTTTACAAGTTCAAAATGATTGACTATGTCCATTATGATTAACACATGAAAAGTAAGCACATTTGTTATGAGTAACAAAAGTTGTGTATCTCGTCAAATTAAACATATTACTTTATAGGGGGTGGATGTGGTGCCTATATGGACTATGACATGAATTGTCTTGTTTTGTATGTGACTAGAATGATACTTTTCATACTACTTAAATGATGTTACTTATTTATGGAAATCTAATGGAAAACTATTAGATTAAAAATCTAATGGAATCTTTCAATGCTACTTCCAAAATGTGTGTGTGTTTATATTTTTTGTAATCACATTATTTGGCACCATGTGAAGTGGTGGTCAATTATGGTTAAGGTATTGGATTGTGGCAAGGAGGTGAAGGTTCAATTCTCATTTTTGACATCTTATGATTCTAACTTACATGATTAAAAATAATCACAATGAAATGTTACCAAATGATAATAATAATAGTACCCATGCAGAAATCAAAAATATGATAACTTGTCAATGATTTGTTGACTTTTATACAAAACAAATAAATAAAACATTGGTTGCAAGTTAAAGGGTGACAACATTTTGGCAACTTGTCCATAATTTTGTCCCAAAAAAAAGTAATTCCAAGTCATGGGTCCAATGCATTGTAATGACCTATTGACAATTTGAAAAGTTATATATTTATGTAATAGTGTGTAATTATGTATATAATAATATTTTAAAATTTAAAAAGTCCTACCACAATTGAGCTAGCATTTTACTTATCTTACCAAACATGCACTTGATCAAAACTCTGCCATAAACTATTTGTTCGTTCTAATTGAGCCAAAATTGTCCAATATTCATTTTAGTTGAATTTTTAATTAAAAAAACACAAAGCCCATGGTTCATAACAATGACAAATGTTTGTCATCATCAATTTTCTCACCTCTCCCAATTGCATGATAACTATTAGTAACTTTTTACAAATTGACTTCTTCACAAAATGGATGAATTAAAATTCCTTTTATACAATAATTTTTTTTTCAAATTCGTAGACCTTCATTCCATTTTTAGAAATGAAACTTGTGGATGTCTAACTTCAACCTCTCATTTATCACTAAAAGGAAAGAAAAAAAAAACATAAATAAATAATATAACTCAATATACTTGCATCAGCAAAAAGATCAAGAGGTTCACAAAATGTTTAAAACTTGAAAGAGCCTCTCCTTTCTAGTTCAACTTGAATTTTTTTGAGCCCAAGTATAAGTGCATGAGGGTTGCCAATGTAAAGTAGATATGTTAACTTATTATCACGTGTCTATTGTGTGCCATTACACATCCCTATCAAATTTCAGCTTTTTAAATTACAAATTAAAATATAATTGCATATTAGTTGTTCATGATAATGATATGAAATGACTTGGGCAAAGAAAGTGTCAACTAACATGGTTTGTATTAGTGAATTCACCATATCCAACATAGAGTGCTAATTATTCTCCCATTCCCACAAATAAACATGACAAAGTAGATGATATAAAGTGAGAATCTATTCAAATATCACCACTTGGGCTGATGATTATTGTTGTCCAATCAAAAAACAGTAATTTCCTTTAGAAGGTGTCCGTGGAGGGCATTATATTGTAGGCAAAAACATTTCCAGGCCCAAAGGTGGATTTCACACTATTTGACTCGTATACTTCATTCAAAATATAACGCATATGCCAGTTTATTGTTGTGGGTGGAGATGTTGTAAATCTAATTTGGATTAGAACAATAGACTCAAGAGAGCCGCAACTTGAGTTCAAACATATACTATAAGTATTTTGAGATGTTTCCTTTTCTAGCTGTAGAGGTTTTTGGATGTCTACATCGGCAAGTGGACAAGTTTTTTCATCAATGTGTCTACATGGCGTGAGAAGCGAAGGGCACTAGAAGCCCTCATCTCTTAGTTTTGCATGCATTTTATAGGTAGGAGGTGTCAATGGTGTTACAATGTGTGCAAGCGGTTTTTATTTTGTGACATCCTATTGTAATAGATGAGGGTTCTTCTAGGCTAGGCATCCTGCCAGAAGGTCCCTCTCCTTTCATTATTTGATATGCTTCTTGCAACATGAGGAAGTTCAGGAACTTGATGTTCCCCTTGTGGTTCGGCCTCTTAGGTGGTTCTTTTGTCTTCTTGCACGTGGGTCCTTCCATTTTGTTCCTTGTATTTGGGTGCTTTGGTTTTTATTTGATTGGCAGGGTTTCATCTCTTTGAGATTGCTCAGTTCAATCTATCTCTCTCTCTCTTTTGTTTTTTGGGGTGCATTCAATCTATCTGTTTTGAATGCTACAATAATTATACATGAGCTTTGTATTGCTGTAGTCCCAGTTAGGCTGGTGGGAGGGCAGTACCAAATTCTACCAATATTCTTCACCTACTGAAAGAGAGCTCAGTAAATGCTGCCACGGTATGTTGTGTGGATAGGCTTATCAACAATGAATGAATTTTTTAATGGTTTTTTTCCCCCTTGTCAACAGTCAACAATCAACTCTGTCAATACCCAGAACACAATGTCCTTGGCATCAGAATAAGAACACTGTAGAGGGAACAAAAATGACAGTGAATCAGACAAACAATGAAGAAGTCTCAACAAATGTGATTTCTACATCTGTGATCAATTGTAAGCTTTAGTGTATGAATATTTGGAATGGTGAGTTAATGTCTTATGATGCAAAAGTCCAACTTGTTCCACTCTATGGGCAATAAATCCAGAGTACTTAACTTACCCATTTGCTTTTATAGTTGATGAAACCTGGTACACTTTGCCAAATAGCACATTCTTTTTAAGAATTGATGAGAGAGAGAGAGAGAGAGAGAGAGAGAGGGAGCAACCCAGAAAACTTTACTGACCAAGATGCCATCCACAAAGCCTCTGCCCTGAAAGTTGGTTGCTTATAAGCTTGACAAGGTGAAATTCTGTTTTCAAGCTTGAGAAGAGGCATTGGTTTGCTGTTGAACACTACCCTAGTTGAATCAATAGCAGGTTCAACAAAAAAATTATATTAAGTTTTTAGACATATTGAAATTTGCACCCCAAAACTAATTCTTGCAGAACTTTTTTTTGTGAAGCAAAATGAAGCATCTCTTGGAATATTTTGTTTATCAAAATTCCAAATTTTCAAAATTAAATAATTATTCAGCAGAGGCCCAAAGGCAATTTCAACCACAGTATTGCAGATACCCCAAAAGTTGAGACATGTGAATTTGAACGGCTTTATTATTGTGTGAAATGAATAGTTGGGGATTTTGCAGGGTTTCATCAATATTTAGGGGTTTTGGAGTGAAATTGGGCCATTTTTGGCTCTAATAGAGGTTGGGAGACTTATGGGCCTTGCCTACCAAGGCAAGGATATTGTGTGTAGATTCATTATAGAGTATAGTAGCTTAAGGGATTTTGGCCTCTAGCTAATAGCTCTATTAATATAGGAGGAATTTTGAAAGCTGATATTTTGGCTTGTGTTGAAACTTGAGATTAGTTATAGAGTTATAATATCTTGAAGGATTTTGATATTTGAGTTTTCATAATTCTTTGTTTGCCTTAAGATACTTTTTAATGTGAATGGCAAGGCCACACAGTGTGTGACACACCCCTTGTTTCTCTTTGACAGGATGTTTGGTTGACTACAAAAGAGGAGTCAGTAAGTAGCTTCTGGCTGTGTTGAAAGTTGTGGACATCAACTATAATTATTTATTTCCCATAGCTCAAACTGCAAGGGTCAATTTAGTTAAGTTGGACTTAAGCGCTTGCCTAGAGACAAAAGAATTGGTTGGGTATATCTATTATTATAATCATAAGGTCTAGCAATAGTTGATGTCAGTCTCTGTACAGCAATTTGTCAGGATTGTCAAACAAAATCCTGACTTTGGGTAGCTAGAAAACAGCCCAGAGATTGACAAATGAACATTAGAGAATGTCCATTGCAAGTGAACATGGTCAGATGAATGTACAAGTGGGCTCCAGGCAACAAGCCTGTCTTCTGGGTTTGAAAATTCCAACCTTTCTTCAAGGGGTAAAAGGAAACCTACTTAGCTTTAATTTATTCTTTCACCCAATAGAGTTATCCATAATGTAACCCTGTCTTCACCCTGTCTTTGGGCCTGCTTTCACCCCCTATCCCCTCATTTAGTAGTATCTGCAAAGTAAAGACATTTTCTTTCATCTCAGCATAAAATGCTGCAACTTAGTATGAAATGCTGAAACCCAGCATTTAATGCACCAGGTTTGAGACTAATTATAGTAGTTGTAAAGTTAGGATCTGTAAAAATGTATGTAGCGGCAGTGGAGGCGCTCAGGAAAGACACGATGAAACTTAGTTTACCACCAAAATTGATGGTTTTCTGAGTTTCATCCCCCATTGAATGCTAATGTACTTTTGTGCAGGTTTCTTTAAAATCTCACCCTGTGTATGACCAAACTCAGGGTTCTGGTGCTGTGTTTTTCTTACTTTACGGATAACTCTAATGCACACAAAATAACATCTTCTGCTGCTGCTGGTGGTCTTCCCTTACTCGTACCAATTCTGAAAAATACCAACCACAAACTTCAGTTGCAGTCCAGCAGCACCCAACTCGTGAATTGTGTGTGCGGGGAGTAGTAGCCTAATGCTTCACATCAATAAGGACAAGTACTAGTTGCCAGTCCTCCTCTTTTGATTAGTCCTACTACACTTCTAGACAAGCACATATTTATCTCGTGCCGACACATTTTCCATCCTCTTCCAACCTGCCAGATACCAGCTACACAATCTGAGTCCTCTCTCTCTCTCTCCCCCCTTACAAACAAGCAAACAACCAAAGCTAAAGCTCTCAGTCCCTTTCTTTCACAGGTCATGGATTGAGCACGCATTGAACTACGATAAGGGGCTCTCTCTCACACACACATACTCTCTCTCTCTCTCTCTCTCTGTGCAGATCGAAAATAGCCAAAGTGCTCCACATACCAACTATTTTTCATAATGAAAAAATCTGTTGAAAATTTCCCTTAGTCTTTTTTCATTGCTTCTTAAGCATAACCTTGCACAGGATCTTACAACCCATGTAAGAAGATCCCAATCAACTTGTTTAGCAAACGGATGCAGATTTCTTTCCATCCGTGCACAGAATGGATTTGGATCACATTTTTGCTCACACACATAAATGATTTAATACAGGCAGCTGCTTAACATGCCATACAAGAGGGGGGGGAGCAGTGATCATCATGTTATTATCAAGTCTGAGATGTGCAAAGCACAAAACCTTGAGAGAAGAGAATAGGCTCGGTGTCCTTCCAGGTTATTCGCCCATCTCCTTGCACGACTTGCTTCATACTAGTGGTGATGGGTTTAGGTCCTAGGTTTTGTGTTTTCTCCTCTCAGGGCTCCCCAATGTGCATTCTGCACTTTTGGGTGTGGTCGTTTGTTTGGACAGAGGTCTTTCCTTTTTTCTTCTCTTGTTCCCTTGCTGGGTGTTTTTCCTTTTATTTATTTATTTATTTATTTAGAATATGGATGATGGCAACAATAATAGACTAGGTCAAAGATCAGGACTTAAAGAAAAATGAATTGTTGAGCATTGTAGCCCTAATCCTTGGGTCAGTCCCCAACTTGGTACAAAGCAACCATTTTTGAAGGAGAAAACAAACCTATTCTTCATCAGAAGTAAATTTTAGGGGTTGAGAGTTTTGGCGCAATTTTTTCATTGATTTACCAATCACAATTTTAGGTGGCCTTCTCCTTTGTGCCTTTCCTTAATCTAGTATCATGTGGCAATTCCAGCAATTTTTTAAAAATTGTGTAGGTAATCAACTTAATAAGAGCATCCACACCAAGCGGGGACACACCTTTCTTTGGTGCCAACTAGAGGAAATGATAGGTCTCGAAACTAATAAGTTTCAAGGAGCTTTCACAGGTTTAGGGTTTAAACCCTGAAAACCCAAACCTATTCATCTCATCTATGGTGTCAACTTGCACGTAACTTTAAACACTTGGAAAGTTGCACCCGCTAATCTAATCAACTACTTTCACATGGTTTCTGTTGTTCCTTTGCACGTCACTATGGACCTTGGGAAGGGAAACTATGTGCAAGCCGTAGTAGTGACATGCCAACACCTTGTGTCATGGAAGTCAATTAGGAGTCCCATATAGAATAGTTTGTGAGATATGTTGTAGTGTGGGTTTAGGGTATACCAATTGGGCTTATGTTTTTGGGTGTAGGTAAGAGATAAATGGTTTCAAAAACATAAGAAGCACATGATGGTTTCCAACTTAGATCATTTGTACATGGAAAGTACATCTCTCTAATAGCCTTGTGGGCGGCTAGAGTACCTTCTCCAATTATCCTTAGAACCTAAATGGGTGGTAGACCATGAATAGAATCAAAACGTTGTTCTAGTTTTCTCTTCTTTGGATTTTGGGAAAATTTTAGTACAAATATATTTTGGCAAGATTGCAACTGGTTCTTAGGAGGTACACATCCTTGCTTTACCTACCAGCCACTCAATAGATGAGGTCACCTAACTTAAACTCAATTAGGAGGCTCAAGTTGTCTTCACACCTGAAATTATAACTTGTGATTTTAATGAGAATAAAATTCTGACTACAAATCAAAATTTAGTCCTACTTAAAACCACAAGCTCTGTCAAAATACACATACCCACACACTATTGGTATAGTTATATCAATAGCCTCAAATTTCAAAGGAATGGTGCAAAGGCATAGGCATATATATCTATCAGGGAAGGTTGTTTGTTTGTTTTGTTTGTCATGTCGAGAGCTCCAAACCATGACACCCCCATTGTGCTCTTGGTATTGTTGAAAAGCCCTCAATGAGCAAAATGTGCATTGAGATGATTTGATAATGTTTAGACCTACAATGTGAAGGTTATTGAATATTGAACAATTTTGTGAAATTTTATTCAACAAAATGAAAACCAAATATTTTAAGAAAATTGGGGCAAGATATTGATATTCTTGGAAAGCCTTTGATGAGTGAGATATCTTGGAGGTGATTTCATAATTTTTAAACCTTAGGTTGGGTAGATATTGAATTTTCAAAAAATAAAAAATTATCTCTCTCTCTCTCTCTCTCTATATATATATATATATATATATATAAACAATTGAGCTTTATCATTAGGGTCTTATTCACACTTGGGTTGATAGCACATGCCACAATAATAGACATTAACAACACATGGTTCACACATATCATTTATGTGAGTATATTATGTTCTATTAGTTCAACTATTATTCGCCCATCAAATTGTGTTATCAATTGTTGTGATGTTTAGACTAAGTAAAAGGTTTGGTAAGTTTGACAAACCTTTTATCTATTTCCAATAGATCAACTTATAACTTGTGTTGTCTTATGGTTAAGTATAAACTTCTCAATACAATCGTCCTTTACATTGGCTTTCAACATGTTATTTTATCTTTGTTGCATGTCTAAAAATAAAGGTCTAGATCGATAATTTTTTGTGTGAATGCTTGTGAAGAAAACATGTATTTAAAAAATTATCATTTGAGTGTTGACTTGTAGTTACAACCTTATTATAATGTTTGGCAACACTTTCAAATGTGAAAGATGAAAGCAAAACATGTTTTTGTCAAGGAAATGAATTGTGAAAATCACTTTTGAAAAGTTGTTTCACCAAGGATGAATCTCGAAAGGAAAATTGACCATAAACAAATTTGTCTAACCCAATAATTTACAAGAAAAAGCAATTGGTTCATGGGACAATAATTTTGAATATTGTAATTTTATTCATTTGTATTATGGGCTATGTATAAAAACTACAAAAAAGATATAAAGGATGTTGTGTGTCAACATTGAAATCAAAACATGTTGAAAGAGTTTGTTTTTCAAATTTCAAGTTGTAATTCAAAAGCATATATGCAAGTGCATGATGATAAGTTTTGAAACATGTTTTAAATCAATTTAAGATGGTGATATGCACATGCTATTTCATTTTAGATTGTTAAATTCTTTTTAAATTGTATGTGATATTTTTGCATATAAATTGAGTATAGATGGAGTCACACATGGATTGGTGTATAAGATACATGTGACACATAGAAGGGGTGCAAAATATTGGGGGAATACACTAACCTTTTTCCATGAATGATGTAATACATTCCAAGCTTACAATGTTCAAAGATAATAAAAGATTAGAATAACATCCTAGAGGAAAGATATTTGCTCTTATTTTGCACTTCTAGAGGATACATAATCCTTCACTATGCAATTCATTAAAAATAGGCTGAAATGATATAAATTCATTATAAACAACCCATTGACCTATTGAACAAAGGCTAGTTGTGATGGACAACTTAATGATTTCAATGAGCATCAATACATTGCATATTTAGGATGTTGCAATAAGAAATCAAACCCTCACCTTCATAGCCACAACATGTGTCCTTAATTGCATCATAGACCTACATGTTGTGACAAATTTAATCACCACAAAATTATGAACATGCCCATTTCAAATAATCTTACATTTTCAAACTTTATGGTGTGTTTTTTCTTTCATATGTTGTTACCCAAATGAAACAAAATGAACATTGAACTTTGAAACATCTATGCAACAAGTTAATATAAATTTTCAATTTTTTTAAATTTGAAAATATGAAAATATAACTTTTAAAAGTTTAATTGTGTTTGAAGATTTAAACATATTTGTGTTCAAATCTAATAATTAATTTAATTGCAACAAGAACAAATATATATTGTGGAGAGAATTAAGTGTTCTTTTATTTCATATAGGAAATTTTGACATTGTACTGTATGATGAAAAAATTTCAAAAACATTTCTTGAAGAAAAAGCTAATTCATTTTATGATTGTAAATAGGCCTTTATTAAAGTAAAAATAAATAAATTGATTGCAGTTCAATCATTTGACCATTAAGTTGATGATTTAAAGTAAAACAAATCATCAAAATCACATATTGGAGCTTGTTATGTGATTTTATATTAACATGGGCTTTGTGTTGCTTCATCTTAATAATGACAATCATCTTTTTTTTTCCTTCTTATGTTTCCATATGTCAAGTAGTTAGGCTTGGAAAGGAAATAGGTATGAATTGTTTTTAGAATTGTCCAAGGACTACCATATGAAGGATTATGCAAAATCTCCCGCCTACTGACTCATTAAAATTCCTTGTCACTAATTAAACCATTTGTAACCCCCTAGTCTTTAGTTCATAGAAATGTGGAAGTGGATGAAAGATGTTTCGCACCAACCATTGTTTATTTAATCTACATAAAAAATTGATCCACTTATGTGGTTTGCAAAATCAATTAATTGTGATCTAATTTTATAATAATGGTTTTGCTAAATATTTTCATAGAATAAAATTGACCAATATCAATATTCATAATAATGTTTTTAAATCACATGTGAAAGAAATCATGCATTTTAGATATAAGAAACAAATCCATTTCACTTAAATTCCAATGTGTTCACTTGAGGTAAGTCAAAAGCTAAGTCATTACCTAGTGCACTAATTTATCTTACATAAACCATTGGCATACTTTGATTTCAACAACTTAATTAGAGGATTTTTTTCATTACTTTCACATCTTTGTCAAGATTAAAAGCTCATGGTTGGAAAAAACCATTCCAAATGCAAAATTTGTAAAATTGTTTACATATCTAGAACAAGGGAAAGGACATATAATATATGACCAATCCATTTCTATATAATTATTGGTGATTTGAATTGAATTCTTGAAAAGATGAAAACCTTTTTTTGTTTGGATGTAAGATGATGATCAATATTTGATAAGCAATATATGATACAACTAAATTATATTTTTAATATGTGAAATAATTATAACATGTTTTTTCCACCTTCATTTGGTTGTTAAACATTCATGTTCAAAACAATGAGAACATTATGGCGTGATTTACCAACTGAATTGATTATGGAGTCCTAAAATTAGCATTAAGTTGGATGCCTTCCTTAGTGAAAACATTTCATCACATAATGTAGATGCATCATTCTATGCAGTTCATTGGGGGTTCATGTCCCAATTTTTTAACATTATTAAACAGGATTATGTGAATGAACATTTTGCAATCACAATATGAAAAAAATAAAAGTCATTGGGAGGATTATGGTAAGTTAATAATTTGACATAATAACATAATTTATCACAATTTAACATAGATAACATGTACATGAAAACTTGAAACTTGTACCTTTTCATGTCCATATATATGTAGGTAGGGGAACAATGTTAAGTAGTTGGGCTCATAATAAGTAGGCATGAATGGCATAGATAGATAGATAAACACAACATATATATGTCAAAAAAATTTAATAAGTAGGTTAAAGCATTTCAATGGAGAACTATTGATTAATGAAATGTTTTACCAATGTTCACAACTTGAGTTTTGTTAGTTATTCAATTTGCCCATGTGCATGCAACAAATTTTTCATGCCACTACAACAAAACTAAGGTGCATGTTATTATTGCATATCACTAAAACTCCCTTTAGTAAAAATGATATGGAAAGTGGGGATGTGTGAATATAGTTCAATTTTTTTTCTTTACAACATTGAGCATAGATAAAAACATAATTTTTATGACATGAATATTATAAAATTAATAAAAAAAATGTGATGTATCATTATGGAGAATCTTTTTTTAAATACATAATTTCCATATATCACATTGCATCACCAACAAGGATGAAATGACTAAGTAGTGTCATAACAATCCATATCATGTGACAATGTCATATATAACATGATTATTTACACCAACTTGAAATTTGAACATTTCAATTTCATTCAAGTTTGTATCATAAACTATGGAATTATTTAGAGGGTTTCATTTTATCAAAAAAAATTCAATGTCAAAATTGGATGTGCATTGTTTGATGAATGGGATATAACAATGAATGTACTAACTCAATGTTCATGATGTCCCAACCAAAAATGATTTTAAATAAAATATATGTTTGTTTAATTAGAGTTGTATTTTTAATAAAAGTAATACAAATTATTATTTTTATGATCAACTACATTGTAGAAATGTGGAAAGAACCATATATATAAATATCATGTTTGCATGAAACGTATGATGATTCATAAATGGAATCAAAGAACATTCGGGCATGCATTGTCAAGTTGGCATATTAAACATTAATGACGTGTTTCAAGGGTTTTTTTGTTCATTTTGAAAAGAAAAGAAAAGAAACTTCAAATTTATCATTATCCATTTGAAGAATCAAAGTTGTGTTATAGCCTATTCATATTTATCATATTCTTGCATTACCAATGGTTTAAAGTTTGTTACAAATTTGGAACAAATAACACATATTTAATTAATGTAAGACTTTACAAAAGTCTAAAAATCCAAACAAAAAAATTACAATGTTAAAATTTTGAATCTTTTAATTACAAATGACCTAGTGGCCACCCACCAAGATTGCAAAGAAAAGCTCTTACAAATACAATTTACATGTAGTGTCCACAAATTAAAATTTTAAAACACAATGGCATGTTTTTTAAAAGAAAGCAAAAAAAATTGGAGGATGATTTAATCAAATTCAGTTCACTAGATCACACTAACCATGCATATAACAAGAGGAAAAATAGTTGCAACAGTTAGAAAATCCAAATTACATAACATGTAAGAAGGACAAAAAGTTCCAAAATTTTAATAGGTACAACAAACTTTATTGATTTTTTTATATACAAATTAAATTTGGTGGCCACTAGGTTGTCAAAACAATCATATTGATTTCTTGAAGAGTTTTGAAACAAAAAATTCATTGTTAATAAAAAAAATTCCTAAAAACCCTAAACAATTTAAATTTGAAGACAATGTCAAATCTTCGTAGTATTAGAAGATTGTGATTGTTCATGGTCAAATATGCAACAACATTGGCACCATTTTGAAATAAAAAACTAAGTGGCCAACGTTGTTTTCTCCTTTTCAAAGCTACAAACAACATTGCACAATCTGCAAACAATGGTCCAAACCAACTGTAAACAAAAGTTAATACTAAAAAAAGGGGCACATAAAAACATATACCAATGTAGAAAAGTTATAACAAAAAAATGACTTGCATAATGAAATGATTCAAACTACATACCTAAAGGGGTTGGTTATTGTGAACAACATCGTAATCATTATCCATATACTAGACAAATCGATAATAATTTTTCAAAGAAAAACTCAAATGAAGCTTGGAATGTTTGACCATATAGTCATAATGAATTCAAATTGTCTTCGCCAACAGCAATTCAACTAAGGGTGGCCACAAACGAGATGCAAGGTCCAACCATTGCACCTTGTTCTATTACAATATTTGTCCCCTGAAATATTTACAAAAAAGATCACTCCACTTCGGAGTCAGAAGCACCTTGTTGGGTTCATAGTAATGTTTGATCTTCGTTCTCGTAAAGTAGTCCACAACAAGCATAATACACTCGTTTCAAATCCTTTAATAATAATGGGACCCGGGTGAAATTTCATTAGACATTTTAGAACATTGTTCATGTCCCCAAATGAAACGAACCAATCAAAAAAAAATTCAAGAATGAGCATGGGAAATTTTTTTAACACATCTTCAAATTTCATACACGACCAAATTATAATGTAAAAATAATTGAACCACCATAAAGAAGAAATGTTCCACTCTAGCTTTCACTTCCACTTTGCTCCTATTAATATTTCTTCCAAAGATTTGTGCATTCCCATGTCAAACAGCAGAATGCGAAAAATAACAAAACACAACATTGATGTTGAAAATTAGAATTTTTTTGGCTCGAATAGTTTGCAAACATAAATGTGAACTCACCATTGAAATATGTTTTGAAACCTTGAAATACAAGAGTAACAAGATGTGTTAGCAAAACAATGAACATGATTTGTGTTAATATTAAAACATTAATAAGTTGAAGAATAAATTTAAAAACCATGTGAAACTGACAAAGAAATTGCCTTGTGGCCATTAGGCAATTCATTGAAAATAAAATGAGAAAAGGCAATGATGCAATTGAAAAATTTAAAGGATTAAATAAATATTAGAAAAACTTTATAGGATAATAAAGAAAGAGAAAATATTGAACTACATTAATTAGGAAAATTCACTATAAAAAGATGCACAACAAGTTTTTGTTGGCTTCAATTACAATTTAAACATATTATTTTAATCGATACATGAATCAGAAACCAATTAAAATTTGTTATAATAAGAACAATAGTAAATATATCATTTTTTTCAATTTTTTTAATATAATATGTTGGTTCACAACTATCATTATAATCTTCAAATAACATATTGTAATAATGATTGTTATGACTCATGTTTCTAATAGTCCCAAAAGGATTATACTTAATGTAAGTCTAAACACTAAATTCAGATGAGTGAAAAGAGACCAAATAAGGACGAACATTTGAGAACAAATAATCTCCATCGTTATGCAAACCCTCAAACGATTCTAAAAATATAGCACTACATGAATCATTAAATATAGATTCATATGGTGTATCATCTATAAGCAAAATGTTCCCATCATGGGTGTTTAGAAATTTCAAGAAAAAAACATCAAGGTTTTTATGGAATATATGTTTTTTGGGATTAATGATGAGAAGATGATCATTTTTCTAGCATGACTTTTGTCCAAAAACCTTTAAAAGATCCAAAGTAATATGGGTTTGCTTTTGAATTTCATCCAAATATTTGTCGATGTTGTAACATCATGTTGTAGTCCAAATATAAAATTTGAATTAAACTAAACTAATTGTTAAAAAATCTTTCAATCCACATTTGACTGTAAGCGAAGAATTAGTAGGCATTTGCATACGAGACCCAATAACTTGTTTCACCACCAAGACCCCATTAAGGTCAAAAATCACATGCAAATGACTCACCTTAACAAAAGGTGACCTTGGCACTTCGGACTAAAGGTGATCTTGGAGGTGAAGACCCAAAGTTGAAGGGACATCATCCAACACCATTTTGGGAAGCAAAGAAACGTCCTTTACATCCCCATATAAAGCAATAGGAATCTGAAACCATCAACAAGATGAAACAAAATGTATTATAATTTTTAAAATTATGATTTTCACAAACAAATTCAAAACTAGATTACAAAGATGGTATCGATAGTTGATAAACAACTATTCACTTGGTCATTGGTTTTTTCAATGGATAATGGCAAACCAAATGAGCCATATATTATTCAATGTCATCTTTGTTTTCACAAATAGAATTGTCATTCGTCGAAAATCCAACATCCCAAAGAGGTTTAAAAATATCACGAACACCCTTAGCAACGATAGACTCTTCAATAACAAATAACTCAGTATGATATTGCTTGTTCATTTTGCATTTGATGATTTGACTAGGATCGATTTGATCATATGGATTATAAAAAGAAAAGTTCAAATAGACCATGAACTTTTGACAGCATATAATAAAAGATATGTGCAATTGCAAAAAAATTGGAAACATGAAATTACAATTTGAAAATTGAATGTAAGTTGGGAATGAGCAAGAAAACAATCATTGATGCCTAGCGGCTACCAAGTGTATGAGAGGAGGAAAATATGTAATGTTGTTGACGACTATTGGAAGAAATGTATACAAAGGGCGAAAACTCTAAAAAATTGGAGATAAACTACAACAAGCAAATCCATTCCTAGAGGTTGCAAGGCTATGACAAAGAACGATTAAATAGAATATATGGCTAGAAAGTCCTCATCTTATAGTTTCGACGTGGTTTAAATTATGACGCATAAACAAAAAGAAAAAGGGATGTATTTGTGAATCTCGCTACGTTCCATGCAAGAAACAACTATAAAAAATATTACATGTTTTGATAAAAAAAAGGCAATACATAAAGGCATCAACTTCATTGTGAATTTTTCCAATATCATTATGTACATGTTAAATAACCTAACAAAATAACACAATTAACTAATGTTTACCCTATGTGTACAAATTGCAATAATCATCACTAAGGTTTCAATGGGCTTAGGGTATCCATAGGTTCAATATTTTTCAATGCCTCACCAATCCATTCTTTCTCTTGCCCATCATCTTCAACCTTCACATCAACCTCAACATATGATGTTACTAAAGTTTGAGTAGCCTAAGACTTGCAAGATGCCAAGAATTCTTCGTCAACTTGCAAATTCAAATTGTTGGGTTGCGCTTCGGTGTCTTCAGTCCTTGACAAGGAAGTATTTTTCTTCCCCTTCTTTTTTGAAACTTTACTCCTAGTTGTGGACAACCTTGCAGATTTTTTTTTCTCTAAATGTAACGAAGTTTACCACTAGTAATTGTTGGTTGAGGAGCAAGAATTTCACTCATAATCAAAGCATGTGCATCGTCTTTTCCTTCACTCTTGTTAGAGCTTCGCTCCTCATTTATATCGGCATCGTATGTTTGCACACCTTTTGTGATTTGTGGAAAAATACCTCATTCACATTAGTTACAACATTTCTTGTAGCCACATTAGAAAGCATCTGAAAACAAATAGAGGCAATGAGCTCATAGTGATTCCCTTCAAGATCATGAAGGATGATCTCAAGAATTTTACATTTGTTTTCTTGTGTGTTTAATAGAATGTGACGTTAGCAAACTGGAAATTGACACAAAGGAAAATGGAGAAGCCATAGAATCACACATATAGACATACCAAGCAAACATATGTCATGACTCCTCCCCTGAAGATGTTCAAACAAACCATGCTACTATTTAGAATGGGCTCCAAAATTTGTGTTAAAACCTCCGAATAGATCTCATTTCTATAAAGCCAACGATCCTCCGCAAAAGTTGACACAATGTTTTAATGAATGATGGGAGTTTCTTGCTCCCCATAATATCAACCTACACCGATTTCCTGACCCTTTCAAAAAGCACACATAATAAAATACAAGCTCTTTCATGAAGCTTGGTAACAATATTAAAACCTCTCCTGTTCCTACCATGTACTGTCCAAATTTGAAACATATCTTCATGATATAGGTTGACTTCATGGCGATCATGAATAAGAACCTGAATGATTCTCGATCACAAAGGCAAATGACAACCTTTGGAATGACCTTTGCATTGAACAATGCGTTTAGAAAGGACTCCCAGTTTGGGCCTTTCCACACAATAGGGACCTCCTTTGTTGTGTGTGTGGTGGAGACTATAGTGAAAGTGCTCATAACATCATCTTACAAAAACAAAGTTGACTCCATTTTGTCAATGACCTCAAGAAGGTCCACCATGTCATTGACCCTATCATAAATGTAATGAGTGTTTAAAGGAATGAAATTTATTGCAATTCCTTTTGGAATAGTCTTCTCAATCCACCTTTTCAATGTAATTTTGAAACCTTCAAGCAGTGCCTAGTCCTTATTAGAAGGATTCAATTTTTTTTTTTGGTATAAAACTTCTCATTGAGTTCGAAGTCCAAAATCGAAAAAAACATTTTGTCTTTGGCAATTCGAAATGAATCATATAATTTCATTTTGGATGATGACCTTTTTCTTCGAAAGCTTGGTAAACTCGTGCATCAACTTTAAGTTCGGTCTTCCTCCCCCCTTGGTTGGATGATCACATATAGCGATTATTTTTGTGGGACGACCTCAACCTAGTTTTTCTAATTGTTTTTCCTTCATGTTTGAAAGGTGGCCAAATGTTGATTTTTCGATTAGCATTAGATGACAAGTCACCACATCTCCATTGTCATCTAAAATGTTACATTTTCCCCATTCAACAAGAATTGTCTCCCATAGGTGGAAAATTGAGATTAAAAAAAACATAGTACTCATGCATTCTGTGGTGGATTTGATGTTGAACATAGGCTTCAATGTCTCCTTGAATTGCTATACAATGAAACAAAGAAAAGAATCAAAAAAGTCCTCAGATTAATCTCCAAAACTGAAATGAATCACACAAAAAGTAAAAAAATTAATTTGTATTTCTCACTATGACATAAAAAGCCATCCAAATTTGGTGTTGGCCTACTATATGAAAGCCAAATTTGATGGGCATGTGTTAGGCTCTCGTGATATGATGACTTCATGGACATGTTAGAATCTTTGTTATTCAAATTTTTGGACATCTTCATGATTTTCACAAAATTTAACTCCCACACGATGACAATTTCAAACACACTAAATTTTTCTAAAATTTCATGTGTAGTGTTGGGGTCCTCCACTAGTTCTTAAATAGAAGAAAAAAATCGTCAATAATCGAATGTATAATGGAAAATTTTAAATGTTACGATGTAAAACAAATGAAGCTAACCTTTGTAACCATAATCGTGTGTCCCTTGCCGACAATCAAAAATTGCAAATTGTGAATTTCCTCCCACTTTTTGGGATGATGTGGAAGAATGAAATTTGGCCTCTCCGGGTCCTCTGGAATCACAAAAATTGGGACCTTGGTGTCATATTTGTTGTAAATAACAATTTGTGTCTTGATTTTGTTTACATGCTCTCTAGAAAGAGGATAGTAAACAATTTTTGGGGATGACCTTTTAAATCGATTGACAAGTAGCCTCACATCCTTGACAGGGGCAAAACCAAGTTGAAACATATTGGCATACTCCTTGCGAATTGTTACATCCTTTACATGGCACTCAACTAGGTCAAAACCCTTAGTCTTTTTTCCCATTACAATCTTCCCCATTATTTTCTTTTTTTTCTCTACATTTGTAGCCTCTTTCCACAACCTCTTTATAGGTGGCTTTCCACTCAAGCTTTCCACCATGCTGCAATGTGCTCGGATCTTTTGTGGGATTATTTTGTAATCTCCTTCTTTGAATTCGTACCACTTCTCAAGGATTGCCATTGCATTAAAATCCAAAATATCCTTCAATGTGAAGCTTTTGTTGGCGCTAGTTGGAGTAAGTGCATCATCTATTTTATTCATTGGGCAAACAAGTCCAACTTGTTTTTTCTTGCACAAATCTTCAAAAAACAAAATCATTTCGTCAAGCAATGGTGCCCAACTCACCATTCCATGGATTGGCATTTTCCTCATTGTAACTTTCATTCCATTTTTAACAAAATGGAATTTGAATGGTGAATCTTTGTTTTCCACCAATCTTATCGCCCAATTTTGAAATTGACTTTGAAAGCCCCCAAATTCTGAAAGTTGCCTAAAGATGGTGCATGTGAAAATTGAGATTGTTGCCATAGCCTTTATGAGCAAAAGTGGGGTATAGTTATAAATTAATTAATTGTGCAATTAGCAATACTCCCCTTTAATTCTCACCAAAGATAACATGATTTTCATGCATGATTTCCTATCTCTTTCTTAATATTTTCCATACAAAAAATCACCTAGTGGGCACTAAATGATTTTCGCCTTTACTTTTTTTGAAAGAAGTCGCTTGGTAGCTATTAAGCAATTTCCCATTGAAGAAGGATGCATAAATTGCCTATCAACTGCTATACAATATTGACAATGAAAATGTAGTCGAAATCTCCTTACTGTTGTTAAGTGATATTGACAACAAAAACATAATCAAAATCCTTCAACAACAGCTAAACGATTGTGAGTCCATTTTCATTATCAAAATCACCTAATAAATGTTAGATAATCAATTATAATTTTTAAAATTATAATTGCATATTGGCTGCTAAATGATTTCAAGTGATAATTTTAAATCAAAATCACTTGGTAGCTATTAAATGACTTCAAATGATATTTTTATATCAAAATCGCATAACAATTACTAGGCAATTTTGAGTGATTTTTTTTTATTAAAATCATTTGGTGGTTGTTAAGCGATTTTGAATGAAATTTTTGCATTGAAATTGCCTAGTAGCCACCATGCAATTTTGATTGATAGTTCTATATTGGAATCGTCTAACAACCGTCAAGCAATTTCAAGTCTATATTGGAATCGCTTGGTGACCACCAAATGATTTTGAATTTGTTTTCCTTATTGAAATCACTTGGCAACCATTAAGCAATTTTGTGTCTATTTTCATTTTCAAAGTTGTTTAACAACAGCCATTTCAAATACATTTATTTTGGAAAATGTTGCAATCATTTGGGTTATGTTGTGGCAGTGGACTTACAAGCTTTGGCCTACCATGTCTATGTTTTGCACTATTTGATATGTGTATCCTCCAAAAATTGTGATGAAAAGAAAGAATCAACCTGCAAAAAATTATATACAAACAAAAGAGGTTAATGCAAAAATTCATATTGAAACAAAAGAAATTCAAAAACTGATGCAAAATTGTTCCAAGAGAAGTATACTGCATTAATTCTAGCTTGATGAATTTCAAACAATAGGGTACTAGGAATCATTTTAAAAGATGTAGATGTTAACGAAAAGGAACTTGTGAATCCATGGTAGTTTATTTCTATAAAATGAAACAAGAGTAATATTAATGAAATGAATCTAAACAATTGTTAAGAAGACAAATCTAAATTAGGAAAGATAGATCCAAACTAGGTAAAACACACACATCGGTATGAACAAAAATGCAAATTTCACATCTATTCAATAGGAGTGTGTATGACAGTGACTTAACTACCACAATTTCCCCACTAACTTGATCAGCTTCCTACAATGCGTAAAGGTTGATGACAAGTACCAACCTGCAAATTAAGTTTCTACTATAATGTCGGAAGCAATTAGAAAATTCAACCATATTATTAGCAGCTACAAACCACAACAACAAGGATTGAAATATAATAGACTATAAACAATATGAAAGACAATAAGATTGACCATTTGAAAACCATCTAAAAGACAATAAGACTGACCCTCTAAAAAACAAAAAACTTCTTACAATTACAAAGTCTCAAGAGTCTATAAAATTGACTATTAATAATAGGCCTAGCTCCATATTCAATGAAATATTGGAATGCACATTAAACATTCTAATCATTTGAATACTTGCATACTTTGGTTGAGAACATTTGCCAAAAATGTGAAAGGATAAACCTTGAGGACTTTGTTTCACATCTAGATCAATGAAATTACAAGAGAAGCCTTTAGATGTACAATTCAATTGACACAATGTTTTTGGGTATATGCCGCTACCAAAAGAGTCTTGGTTAAGGTACATGAAATTCATAGAATCTAGAAAATCAAGAAGACAAAAATCATCCACAAACCTACGAACCAAGGTAATCCGTGAAGTAGAACAAGAGGTGGGTTACACTTCAAGAGACACTTAATGAAACCAAAGTCATAGGTAAAGAGATAGAAATTAGCCAAATAGATAGTACAATTAGTACCCATGGGGATATGATTACATTGTCTATCAGCACCATGACCAAAACACATAAACAAATTGTCTAATATGAAATCTGACCAAGAAATCTAAATTGTTTGCAACTTTGAAGTTTTAAAAATATTTTCAAACAAATTGAAATCTTTTTAAATTTTTAGCAACAAAAACCTAAAGTTGAAAGTTATTTCTTTGAAATATCAAAAATTTAACACAATGAACTTTAACATGCAATTAATCACTAGAACATTGGATTAAACATCAAAACTATCACACAAAATGTTTACCTTTGGATGTAGGTCGTAGGTGAGGAAGATTTGTGTGCTTGTCACCTTCGCCTTCACCAAAGACTTGTTGCCTTCGTTGAGGAATTACAAACCACAACCTTCACCAATGAATAGAGCAACTACGGTGAAGAAAAAAATGATGGAGACAAAAATGAGGCTTGGGAGACGGAAAGGAAGATGAGCTTTGAAGACAAAGGGATAGATGAGGCTGGAGAAATGGAGAGGAAATTAGGTTGAAGTAGAGGGTTTGGAAGGTGAGAGAAAGGATAACATGAAAGACTTTGAAATAAAACATAAAAAAGGAAAATGAAAAAGATTGGAAGGGTTGCAAGACCCTAATGTTTTGGGTGGCAATTGGATGGAAAGAATAACAGTTTCATCCTTCTCGCATTTATTTTTCATCCTTCTTGCATTTGCTTTTAAATATTGTGAATTTTCCTTATGGTTTCATAATACAAGTCATTTTTAATGCAAAATATTGTAAATATTTTTTATTAGAAAAATTTATATATCCTTGTTACTAGAAAATAACCAAAAAAAATTTGCTAAAAAAAATCATGAATCATTATTACTTGATAAATAATATTGATTTTTTTTCTTGTTAAATATTATAAATCATTTTTATTGAAAAAATACTATAAATGATTTTTACTGGAAAAAAATTATACATCCTTTAAACTTAATCTATAAACCTTAAACCCTAGAAATCAAGTTTAAAATTTGAAACCTTAAGCCCTAGAATTCATCAACTCCAAACCCTATAATTCATTAATTCATACACCCTACACCTTAAACGTTGCACCTTAAAATTTAACTAGAAACCCCAAATCTTGTGCCCTATAATTGAATTTTAAACCTTAAACCTAATAATTTAATTGTATGCCCTAATCGTAAACCTTCACCCAAAACCCTAACAATTCAACCCTAAATCCTAAACCCAAAACCATGTATCAAAATTTGTACACGTCATTACTTCTTTATATGGTGTGATATTCATGTGTAAATTAATGGTGCACAAGTTGATTAGAGACATTGAAACACTTGTATCATGTACATATGTGCACAAACATTTTTGGTAATGTATTACTAGTGCCCACACTAAATTTGGTAATGTCATGATGGTTTAAGGGTTGGCCTTACTTTCTAATACATTTGATATTTTTACGCATTGGATTTTTGGAGTTTAAATTGTGATTTGTTACATGTGTTAATTGCTACAATAATTGAAGAAATCATTAAACAATCAATAAAAAATCAATTCTTCATTGTGTTTTTAGGCCATGCCTCTATAGGGGATCATGACTTTTGCATCAATTGGCTTAGTTTGGTGTTTGGTTTAAATTAACCAATTTCAAATCAATACAATAATGACATAGGTTGGATCATTAGAGGTGGTGGCCATTAGTCAAAAGTTTGTTTTGTCGCAATGGTGTTGTGTTGAAGGTTAATGATGAAGGTTTATTTGTGTATCTAGTATATGAAGTGTTTGTAGGTGATGAAGGGGTAAAGGGGTGGCAATGCAACCCCCAACCATTACCGTCCCTAAGGAGGTAATGTTGAGGGAACAAAATCCACTATTTTTCTCTTTTTGAAAGAGTTATCTTCACTTGCTAACTCTATAACTACCACTATTCAAGTAACCATAAAATGTTCATGCAAAGAGAAAAAGAATATGGTAGGGTACTTTCCAACCTACATATTACTATAACAGTAAAAAAAGAAGGAACTATCAACAATAAGTAAACATAATACTATAAAACTAAAAAGTCAGTACCCTCCATAGGTCTATAATACCTACATCACCTTAAAACAAAGTCAAATGGGGTCTGTAGGCCTTCCACATTTATTGACCTTCCTTCATTTCACTTGCAGACACCTATTGACTTTCTCAACTACTATTTATTGTCTATAGCAATTCCATACAATCTATAGACTTCCATCTAAGTAAAATGAAAAAAAAAAACATAAACATGTACCTCATCAAATATATGTCATCCGTTTATATGTGAAAGAAAAAATTCTTTACAAAAATACCAAATGTAAAATTCTCCACCAAAAATTATATAAACCTTGCAATCTCAAAATATCAATATTTATTTCAATGAAAATTATTTAATAATAATTTTCATGAAAATTAATAATTAAAAAGTTCAATAAAAATATAATAAAACCAAAATGTATAAACACATAACTACCCTCTAGAGGTTTACAATACCTACAACACCTTAGAACAAAGTCAAGTGGGGTTTGTAGGCCTTCCACAACTACTATCCTTCCTTCATTTCACTTATAGACCCTCCAAAGATGCTGCCTACTACTTCGAGTTTCAACATATATATAGCATGAAAGAAGTTTTCACATGGTGACCACTAGGTGCAACATAGTATTTTATTGAATATGAATTTCACAAGTCAACCTTCCCATTAGTGATTGGGTAGACTACACCCAACCATTCATTAACATCAACTAGTTAATCCCACTAGCTTCATCCCTTTGGTAAAGGACAATAACACTACCATTAGTAACTACCTAATTATTAAGATGCCTATGGCACTAATTAGTTAAGGGATTTTTACGTTTTAACGAACACAATGTTAGGATAAAAATGTTTTTAAAATGATGGACATACATTACATAACTTCTTCACTTTTTTTTACAAATGTAGAAAAATACAAAGAGTATTGTAGTTTGTGAGAGCTCAAGAAAGACACTCAACTCATCATTACCTAAGCCAATTCGAATCCACAACTTATGTCCTCACATATTATTACATGGGCTCCTCCCAACTATGAGATCGAAGCCTTCATACCTCTTTTCCAACTTAAGGAGCTATTTTTGTTCAAGAACTTGCATGTCATAGAATATTTGATTTGGATGTCTACTCTTTCTTTTGGCTTCCCACCAAGCCATTATGTAGTGATGAATGCCTTCATTGATTTCACCACTAATCACAACTTGAACCTTGATGCCAAACTAATAGAGGGAAATTTAAGCACCCCTTATGCATGAAAAAGTAACAATAATTTGATCCATTTTGGGTAGAATGCCTTTAACACAAAAAAAATGGAATGCAATAGTATACATAGATAAAATGTTCCCTAATGTTAGCATCTAATTCCTAATATTGGGGAACAATTTCTTTGTGTATATTGTTGCATTCCATTTTTTTATGTTGAGGGCATTCTACCTAACATGGATCAAAATATTGTCAATTTTTTTCATGCATTTGTGTTAATATACATAATTAGATATATATCCACACAACATGTACATATAAACAAACATATATATAGACACCTACAAACCATGGTTTTTTTTAGAAAATATAGAATATCGCGTAGGTGGCGATCATTATTGCAAATTTGTGCACTTATGGTTATAAGATAAAGATTAAGACAATAAATGTGGTGCACTTAATGGCTACAACAATATTTATAGCATTAGCTATTTCGAAGTATTGGCTACAAGATCACTGAAAAAGGTGTTTAGCTAGTGATGGCCTTTCAATCTTTTCTTAGTTAATTTTGCAAGGTCACTGTCACACTTTGCAATTTGGTGATAAATTACCAATAAAAAAACACCTACTACAAACCATTTAAGAATGAAGAAAAATTCGTAACAAATTATGCATGTTATTAATTGATTTTGATTGTATGAATTATCACTATGTCTTTGCCTTATTGAAAATGAAAGTAGTTCAATGTTTTGATTTTATTTAATTTTCTAAATAGATTTTTCATCAAGTTTAGATGAAATTTATTGGAAAATATTATTAGTTGTGATTTTAATTTTAAATTGTTTTTGGGAGTATTTCATTAATTGCGTTGCAATAGTTTTAAATGTGAGTAATTTAATCACACATGAACATTATTTTTATTTTTAATAAAAAAATTAATAATTGATATAATTAAAATGAATCATCATACATATTATTTTATAATGAATTTATTTCCATCCTTAAATGAAAAGTCTTGTTTCATGCCTATAATTTTTTTTAAAAAAAAACTAACCCACATACATCCACACACATATACATGTATACATAGATACATCTTCCATATAAATACACAAATATCATACTTAAAAACACATAAAAAAACACATGTTTCCACACATATTTACATATATATACATACATGTAGATGCACATACATACACACCTACACACAAATACATAGATTAATACACAAACATATGTACATCCATATATACACATACATTTTGCACTTATGAAATCTAATTTCTTCAATAGGCATTTCATTTATAAATATGACATGGTGGCCACCTAGGGATTATTAACTTAGAAAAGAAAGAAAGTCTTGGAGAATTCAATAAATGCAACTTAATGTGATCCTACAACTTAAAACCATGCAACCATGCAAAAGCATGGTAAAGTAGACGTAAGAAGTAGTCTACTTCAAATTGAATTATTTTTAAAAAAAATGTTGTCAGTAGAAATATAAAATCATTAAGGTCTTTGGATTGAATTTTTAGTAAGTTTAATACAAAGTTTGAAGGGTTTTTGTATCATAAAAGTGTGTACATTCTATTAAACAATGTGTATATTCTATCAAACATTCAATAAGGGTGTACATATGCATATGTCTTTATATACTTCGATGTCATATACTCAAATTGAAGTTTATTATCTATTATTTCATAATGAAATATTTGTCAATAATTTATTAATAAGTAATTACTATGTAATATACTTAATTATTATGAACTATTTAATTAAACTAAATTATAAAATATTCATATGAATTCATTAATCAATTTTAAGTAATTATTTTGTAAATTAATTCATAAAATTAAAAAATTCAGATAATTAATTATCTAACAACTAATTATCTAAATTCACTAACTAAATATTTAAATAAATTCATGAATTAATTCGAATAATTTATATATATTTAAAAAGGCAAGTAATTCATAATTATTATTTTAATTATCATCAATGATCAAAATAATCAATTCACCTAATTTTCTAATATTTTACATTCCTATTTGGCTACTCACCTACCTATGGCTATGTATCGACCTACTTTGGTATACATACCTAAGTAGGTCGATATATATGTATATATTCCAAAATTAAATTGATATACCACGTGGCAACATATGGGTGAACATATTTTATGAACATATTCAATACATGATAAGCATTAAAAATATTCTTTCTTCTAGTACAAATGACATTTTTCAAAATGACACAAATATGTAAATTTTGAGGTAACAACATTGAAATCACCCAAAAAAACAATTAAATGGGGAAATTTTGATTTGTGGTGAGAAGTTGTAAAAGGTAGCCAAGAATGTAAAAGGTCTAACATTTTTTTATGCAATCATACATAATCTGTAGCCAAATCTTGTTAAACTAGTTTTTAGAAAATAACCAATTTTTTACATCACAAAATTTATTTTTTGGAACTTCCATGTATTAAGGCTTCAGCTATTGTTGAACATAAATTTACAAGTGCCAATCACAAACTTAGCATTTCATGATTTAGTAACGAAAATTGTGCAAAATTTGTTCTTTTGTATTTTGTATGTTTCACACATTAATATCATGCATTGAAAACACATTTGACACACAAATTTATTGGAAGATGCAAAATTCATGTGACATTTATTCATTCATCGGTTCATACTTCGTTCACAACACATTTATTGTGTGTTAAACATGTTTTCAACACATGATATTCATGTGTTAAATGTACAAACCTATGAATGGATGAACTTTGCATGATTTTCATTATTAATTCGTCACTTACTAAATTTGTGATCTAGTGTTTGAATGTATAGGTGTTCCATCAATATTCTTGAAGTGGAAACTCCACTTTCAATTATCACTTTTAGTGTTACAAAAGAGGCAGGAATCTTACAAAGATAAGATCCAAAACGTTTTCTTGCAATGATGAAAATCATTCAACCAAAAGTTCGAGGTTAGCTTCAATATGGACTACTAGAGCAAAAATGAAAGATGATAACAATGATGTGCAATAGAAACGCCCAAATTATTTTGCCATTTGACAACCTTTGCTTATCCTAGTTGATGTTGTAAGAAAAGGAAAATAGCGATTTCCATCCTTTGCCTGATCAAGATGGTTTCAAAAACAATTTGGCAATTGAGCACTAGAACTTTGAGCATTCATGCTTTTAGGTTTCAGGTTTTGCATCTAACCTCATTTTGTTTTGCTATATTTCATCATATTTTTAATTTGCAAACCTAAGATTGGATTTATTTTTTCCTTCCATCTCATTTTTTTTTCTATCAATGACCATGCACCTTTGATTCCATCATGTTGAACATTGCATTCCTTTTGTCATTCTCCTAAATGAAATTTTCAACAAGTAAAAGGCACAAAATTGTTACAAGCATGATGCCGACAATTTGTCCCACTTACACCCAACAACAAGAAATGCATATAACACCAACATTCCTATAATTACATCTCCTCCTTTTCTTCCTTGGATTTTGCAGTAATTTGTCATTGAGACCAAGAATATTAATAAACAATTCAATATAATCTTCATTATCTTCAATTCAATGCCATATATCATAACCTCAAATTAAACTACAATGGATAAGGATTTCCTTTGAATTAGGGTTACATGGATATCTTCCTTAGCTTGTCCATACTTTTATATATTTCTTCTATGATTACCATTTTAATATTTGGGTTATTACGTTGTTAGATTGTGTGTAATGCATCCTATAATAGTCTATAAACTTCAAAAACCATCATCATTTAAAATAACTAGGTGTAGCACGGTTGTTAGCATTCTTGAATTAGATGTGATTTCTTAAAAACAATAGTTAATTTATTGTTTTGTTTTTGAAATCATGATTTAACCTAATAGTTATGGTGACAACCCATGAAATTAAATTGAACAAATCCACCTCCAAGAAGAAATAATTCATATGCACAAGGTATGAATTTAAAAAACCTTATTCTCAATGGTTTAGAATCCTCAAACTAGGAAAAAACTTTGAATGAACATGCATATTGTATTTTAAAATGATAACTTGCTTAAATTTGAGCATGGGTTCTTAATATTCATCACCACAACCCAATTATTAATATGTTTTTCGAGTTATTGGAAGCTTTATATTCTTGAACTTTTTTGCTTTCAACTACAAGTTTTACAAGGTGATTTAAAATCTCACAAAACATGTCTTTTCTAATCCAAATAAACAAATACATGAAAAATACAGTTGGAATGTTTTCTGATTAGATTTATCACAAACATGTAAATTGAAAATTGAAAATTTTGTGTTCCAATTAATAACATGATTGTATCTACATTACACATTCCACATATGATATTATGAAATCATTTTGTTAAGTTCTTTGAATCAACATGTATTAGTACACAATGGACAGATGTATAAAACAAGGGTCTAAACCCTTTTCTTCTGTAAATAATTGAAAAGAGTTTTTTCTTAATTATATATATATATATATTGCTTTAAAGTTTGTTTTAAAGATTCGGCCCCATGTAGAAAGAAGAAAAAATGCCTTACGACTGCTAAGCATTTTTTCCATTTTGAAAAAAAAAAAAAACACATGGTAGCCATTATATTTTTTTCCATTTTGAAAGATGTAAAAACATTTGGTGGCCATTAGGTGTTTTTTCCATTTTGAATGATGTAAATACGCCTAGTGGCCACCACACATTTTTCCATTTTGAGCAATGTAGAAAGATGGTGGATGCCAGGCGTTTGCACCATGTTAAAAATTATAAAAATAGAAAGGTGGATAGATGTTTGGTCATTGGCAATTGTTTTTACAACTCTCAACATGGAGAACCATAAGGTTGAAGAAGGATATATTTCTTGTGAATCGGCTTGGTGGATATCATTCAAAATGAGAAATTAAACTTGAGGGACAATGCTCACATTGTTTTAATAGAAATGATAAATTTATTTATGCACTAGTTGGGCACTTTGCTTTTGTTGATGAGTTTGATCTCAATTTTGTGGTGTTTTTAGGTTTTCCCAAGATATGGTTGATGGAATTATATTTGGGAAGTGTTGGCATTTGGGATTCTTGGGAAAGTGAAAGGGTGAGGATAGGAATTGGAATTTGCAAAGATCCATTTCTTATTCTGATACATGTTGCTTCAGGGGTGGAGACCTACATAATGGTTTTGATTGAAGTTGTGTTTGAAGCTTTGAAGAGTGTAAGCTTTTATTTGGACACTAGCTACTAGATATTTTAGGTTAGCCGTTGGAAAGGATGTATTCTGGTTTTTGAAGGATTTATCCATGGATGATGTGGTGATTACTATAGGGTTACAACAATGTTTTGTTACCATGGATGGTTGTAATAATTTGGGGAAGAAACAAATTTCATGTCGAAACAAAGATTTGCCCGAATTCCTTTCTGAGAATGTCAATGAAGTTGAAGAATTGGGAGGAATGCGAAATGGGTTTTGTGACAAAAAGATTAATTTGGAAACATGTTATACCTTAGATGATGGTGCAAAATGTTTTATTAAAGGGATTGGATATGATTCTAACAATGAAGAAGGAAGTGAAAGCAAAATTATGGCAAGATATGACAACAAAGAAAACAAGAAATTTTGGAAATAAATCGAGAGTAGGAGGAGCAAATGAATAGGTGACAAAGTGAGGATGAACGCGATGAAGAAGTTGCAGAGGGTAGCAATGCAAGTAATTCAAATATTGTAGGAATGTAAGTTGTAATGGAAAGGAGTTGAATGTGATCTTTTAGATGATGATGGCATATTCATTACAAAGGGTTGAGTTATAGCATGTGACCCTATGGAGGCAATTCTTGACGATCATCTTGGTGAGGATCATGTTGGGTTGTGTATTATGTATTGTCTTGATACTATGTCAACAATCATGACAATTTGGAAGTGGCCATTGTTTTGTATTTTTTCAATGGTTATTTTCTGCAAGAGCATTTCATCACACATAATGAAGGCCATGTTCCAGGTGTTGATGAAGTGGGAGCAGTTAGTGTGAAAAAAAAAAAACTTTTCATAAAAGGAAACGAGGCTCATGTGACTTTGAAGATGCAACTTCCAAGATTGAGAAGGTTTTGTCTAAAGAGTTTGTGTGAAATGTGAATGCATTGACGTGTTATGGGATGAATTGTTGTCAACATTTCCCTTGTGAAAAAATGTTGTTTTTGAGGCAAGAGTATTGGAGGTTGTTGTTTTAGGATTGGAGAGCTTATGGTTTAGATTTTCCAAGAAGGTTGCATATGAAAGTGGACATTAGGCGCCGAAAATTTCTCACTATGCAAGGTGTAGATATTTGTGAAACTACTTGGTATAAGATCATTGGTGTGTCCAAGTCAATGTATATGTCGTACAAATCTAATAGCAAATGAAGTTGTCAATTTCTACCACATGGTAATCAATGTACACATAAGTTACGAATTTCAACAAAACAAGTGGAATCAAATGTTCAATCACTAATCGACTTGTTTATAGATATAATGCCCCATCAAATGAAGAGCATTGGAAATGGTAGACAAGATGTGCAACGTTGATTGCCTAAATCTTGGAAGAGTCTTCAAAGAGAAAAATGATCAAGTATTTAGATTAGTGGACTCTCGTTTGGATTACTAGTGAACCAAAAATGATTGTATGTTTGGAAACATTTAGTTGTTTGGGCATCCATTTTCTTGAAGCTTAATTTGATTTAGGTTTTTATTTGCGTTGTTGTAAATAAACAAGGAGTTAAACATTGGAGCTATTTCTCAATTTGCTATGAGTAGGTTGAGGAAAGGACATGACCATCTTAATGTAGATGTGCGAAAACAAAGGTCAATTTTTGTAAAATGTATTGTTTATGAATCCCTCAAAGATTTAATATCCAAATTGGGAAAGCATAACAATGATGCAATTGAGTATGCAGTGAAGCTAAGAAAACACATCTTGCACCAAGAGTCGTGTAGAAATTAATATTATACATGGAGGGCAAAGTGAGTTCGATCAAAGGAGGAATTCCTATGCATTATCCGTGACAAAATGGATGATGCGAAAACCACACTTCCAAGGTTGCAAATGTACAACAAAATGATTTTTGGGCTTCAACAATTGCCCGTTACTCTCATAGGTATGATAACCCATGGACACGAGGATGATAGATATGCTTAATATTCAAATGAATTGTGGCCAAATGATCCCAATTTTACAATTAGGTCTTTGTTGTGACTATTTCACACTTCAAAAGTAACCCCAATTTTAAAGTCAAAATTATTGTTTGAGGAACCCCCACAAAACTCTTACAAGGGAAATTGCATTGTGTACATTAATCATGCACATCAAAACAAATTGTTGGTGCCAAGCCTTTGCCAAAAAATTGCCACTCCAAATGGATAACTACATGAAAGACAACAACAATCAACATTTGTTGGCATTTCTTTCATTGTTAACTACAAGGGATGTGTTTGAAGAAGTGAAACTGGGATTTCTTGCCATTGGCCATACACATAAGAATATTGATGAATCTTTTGGCTATTTGTCAAAAAAGTTAAAAGAATAAAATAATTAGATGTTGGCTAATTTGATGAAGGTGTTTATGGTCTCCTAGGAAGGACAATTTATTCTTTTGTTGATTCAAAAGATTTTAGATTTTAAATCTTGGGTAGTAGGTTGTTTGAAGGATGGTTTTGAAACTTTGGCAAGGCGTACTAATATGCATATTTTTAAAAAAATTGTTGATTCATTAGGCTGGCTTGTGGTGCAATACAAAGTTTCTCCCACAGATCCTGTGTGGAGTCTCGTAGATGCGCCTCCAATTAGATTGTGGAAAGCTAATCCTAATGGGTCACCAAAGTTGCCTATGGGTGTCCCTAACTTTGTTCTTTATTGCCCCATTTGGGGCATTAATCCTTTGAGGTTTGTTAAAAAACAAAAAATCATTAGTGTTAAACTATTTAAACACATGGATTTCTGGAAGGAAAGCATTGTGCAAAGTGTAATTTATGAAATGAAGTTGAAGCCATATGTTGAGTATTGGGAGGATATTTTGTTACATTTGTCAAAACCCTTACCCCATCAAAATGCCACCTTTTTGGAGGGATTCTGGCCTTCAAGCAATTGGAGATCCAACTACTCGAAGGTTTTGTTGTCAACCACTATTGTTGGTGCTGATCCAAAGGACCCAATCCAACATCCTTATGTGGGCTAAAGAACATGAGGCCTTCAACTGCATACACCCCATTTTGAGATCTTAATGATGGGAATTTTGTTCTCATTATGCCACATGGTCTTGGCCTTGTTCTTATTTGGATGGGAAGAACACAAGGTGATATTGTGAAATATGAAGAAAGTGCATTTTCAAAACGATGAGGGTTCAATGGTGGGTTTTTGTGAAGAAAGGCACAAATATGGATGAACAACATCTGTATGAAGATTATTGGAATGGAAAGTGAAAATGTAATTTTGCAGATTTAGAACGATGGTTTGACATTTTAAAAAAAAAAAAAAGCTTGAAAAAAATTCAAACAAGAGTCAAATTATTATTCTTGTTGCTTGTGTTAATAGGGCTAAAGTAAATCTTGATGTTACCAATGCATCTAGCAATGTGTGACGAATGTTTTGGACATGGAAGAAATTATGTTTTTGATTTCTTCGAACCTTTTATATCATTAAATTGATCTCAATCTTGTTTAATCAATTTATTCATGGTAGCCAATTATTCTTGTATATTTTTGAACATTAATGATCAATAATATTTTCTATTACATTTTAACCCTAACCCCTGGTGGCCACTATGTGTCCTCTTTTTTCATTCTTGGCATAGAGTTTCAAATTTATTAACGATTGTGTTAAGTTTTTGTGTTTGATGAGGTGTATTGTTTAATCAATTTGTTATTTGCATAAAATTTTGTGTACATTTTTGGACAATCATAATCGGTGATTTTTGTTGTTACACCTTAACCTTAATCCTTAATGGACACCATGTGTGTATTTTTTCCTTTCATGGCATTAATTTCAAATGTATTGTGAATGTTTTTATTTTTAGGTTCTTTTGTGTTTGATGTGGCATATATTTAAAGCAATGTTTTGATCCCTGAAAATTATATGTGTATATCTTTATACAATTATGGTCGATGAATTTTTATATCTTAACCTTAATCCATGGTGGCAACCATGTGTTTGTTTTTTTTTTTTCATGTCATTGAACTACCTGGAATTATTAGTGATTTTGTTATTGTATGAGCAACAACTTTGGATCCACAAACATTATTGTGATTGATGGATTGGTTCATGTTGTGTTTAGTTCTTTATAATTCAGTAAATAAAAGTTTTGTTTCTCATGAACGAGAGCATTGACTTTCAACTTTGATAATGAATAACTTATAATTTTCACTTGGTGGGCACTAAGCAAAAAAGTTTTTCAAGACAAAATTTGTTTACATGGGTGTTATCTTTTTAAATGATTGTTATTTTTATTTGAATATAAAGTTCCATTTGTAAAATCTGGTGGCCACTAAGTAGGACTCATACCATCCACCAAATTGGATAAAGTCCTAAATTAACAATTTAATCCCAAATTAATTAAACATGTTGTTATTCAATAGTTATTTCACCTTGATAAAATATTATTGATTGAAATTGAAATAAATAAAAATATGCATATTTGTAATTCATTATGATTTTTTGTATAACATGTTTAAAATGGTGATGTAACATTATGTCATTGTGTTTTCATTGTAGATATATTGAATTTCAAACTTCATTTTGGTTTTTTTTCAGTTTCATATTTATTTTGACATGAGAACGATGACCATCGATTTATACCTTTTCAAAGATGAAAAGGGAAAAAAATTTAATCATTTGAATATATATTTAAAATAAAATATAAGCACTAATTATATATATTTAAATTTAATTTTGTTCATTTCCAAACAAAATCATTTATAAAATTGTTTATAATGTCATATTAAAAAATCATCACTTCAAAAATATTCCACATCTGCATTATATAATTAATGCCCATTCCTATTAATGTTTACACAAATTTAACACCATTTAATAAAAGTAGTAATATATTCAAGTACCTTTTGGTTTTCAAGTAAGGACTTTTTGTGAATATGTAATGGTTAATTCAAAATTAGTGAATTTTGTTCACGCCTAAAAATGAAAATTTTGTTTGTTGTGTTGAGGTAAATCTCAACACAACCTTATTCCACCAATTTGGATGAAAACCTAATTAGATGTTTAGAAATACAACATTGAGGTCATTGATGAAAAGGTAAAATATATATTAATGAAAAGAAAGTAAAATCAATATTTAAAGTTCACCAAACAATCATGCAAAAAGCGAATTTTTTATTACAATAGGGTAAATTGACCAATCATCGATCACTTGCATATGACACAAACACTTATTTATATCTTCATCATATGTGCTTCATTTTGAGTGATTTAAAATGTTATGGGAGTGTTACCTTAGGCTCTAGAAATCATCTTTCAAGTGCAAAGGTAAAGGATTATTGAAAATTAACAAGAAGAAAAATAAGCTTTCCAACTTACAAAACACTTTTTTTTTTTTTCTTTCTTTTGTTTGGACCTCTTGTACATTCAAACCACATAAATTTTTTAATTTTTTATTCATTTTAAAATATTTAAAATGTTATTGGAGTGCCATTGAAGTTCTACAAATCATCTTGGAA
>Ga0209611_10000235_pt1 | contig 73049 bp, 69 predicted proteins | sample S1TSphgellanicum_3_FD_187693 | JGI IMG/M metagenome (GOLD analysis project Ga0209611, IMG submission 187693) | Host-associated microbial communities from peat moss isolated from Minnesota, USA - S1T2_Fc - Sphagnum magellanicum MG (SPAdes) (version 2) | ecosystem: Host-associated > Plants > Peat...
CCTTATCTTGATAGTCTGAGTGAAAAATGATTGGACTCTTCTTTCTAGCCATGGTCGTTCCTCCCGATTTTAATGGCGGGAGCTTTCTTCGTCTATCTCATCTGTCTACTCAACGGGGGACAGGTCATACCCCGCAATGATCAGAGAAATACTAAACGATATAATAAGATGCCATAAAAATAGGTGGGGTAGAAGCAAGACACAGGAAGACAAAAAACATAGACTGAATTTCGATCGAAATTCAGTCTATGTACAAAAGCCGGGGAGGGTTAGACCCCGGCGTCGCTGTTTGTCAGATCATTTTCATTCACTTTCTTGAAGGTTGGCTTTCATGTGTGCGATTTTGCCGGTTAGCATTTTCGCCGTCTCGTCAACATATCGGTGTCCGTACTTGCCGCTGAGAACTGCGCCGTCCAGGATGTCGTCGAGTACCCGCGCATCGAGAAATGCGTACATGTAAAGGAACTTCAATTTCGGCAAGTAGTGGTGGACCGTCGGCTCCATCGCCTTGGTGTAGGGAATGATCACCGGTGCGGCTTTCGTAGCCCAGTCGGCTGTCTGGAACCAGAAGATAGGCGATGCCTCGTGATCGTCGAAACCGCCCGCGTACGGCGCCAGGATGAGCAGGCACCATTTGTCCTGCGGTGCACGGAAGTCGAAGATCCCTCGAATTGCCGACTCAAGCTCGCCTTTGGGAGCGCTCGCTTCCAGCAATTCGAATTGCTCGTTTACCTGAACCAGCTCGTACTCGTTATCCTTCGGATTCCACTCTATGGGAGCAGACAGATACTGATTCAACAAGTTGTATGCCGCCGGTTTCAGAGTCAGAGTGGTTTCTTCAGTTTCGCCAAAAAGCTCGCGAACCTGATCGAATCCAAAGGTGTAGAGCAGGGTTGTACTGGTGCTTTCACAGCAGGTTCGTGGTTTGGCTACGACATGCCATTTAACAGTGGTTAGTTTGTGCCGTTTTTCAATGCGACGTTCAGTGTCAATCATCTCGATTTCTCCATTTCTTAGGTTGAAGTCAGTTGAGGATTTAGACTTTGTTTCTCAGTCAAAGCCCGAAAATTGGTTGAAGTCTTTTGTTCGTTCCACTGTAGTTTTAGGTACACCAGCAGTAGCGCTGAAAAAAGCAAGTCAGTTGCGGCTTGTGGCTTGTTTTTGGTGTAGTAATCCCTAAAAAGTAAGTGGGAAGATAAGGTGCCAGAACCGTAGATAATTTCTGCCAGGTAATGCAACGGAAGCACGCTGCTTTTTTGCAAAAGCTGATACGTGTTAATACTGATGATCTCTCGATAAACTAAAAAATGAGTCTTTCATCGCTGTGAGTGGACTGCTCGTAAGTGCAATTCTCATCGACCACTTTTTACGCAAAAGCAGCATTTCTTATGACCTAATAATGTTGTGGTGGCATTCACACAAAGGAATGCCACCACGTAAAATTTATTCGTCCTAATTTCTTACTGATCGAATTCGATCATGTAGCCATCTGGGTCGATCAGTTGCATGTCCTTCTGTCCCCATGAACGAACTTCCGGCGGACCTTCTGGCTCGAAACCGCGATTCTTCAAGGATTTATACATATCGTCGAGATCTTCGGTGTCGATTTCGATGTGGAATTGTCTGTGTGGAACTCCGGCTAGCAGTCCGATCCTTCCTTTGCCGATGCGCACCATTGCAAATTGGTGATCGCCATTTTCACGAATAGGAATTACTACCTGAGCACCGGGTATGCGAGAGTAGAAATCCAGACTCTTATGAATATCTTGGACGTGAAGTGTTAATCCGCCCAATGTATTGGTTAGTGATTTTGTTGCCATTTGTACACCCCCTAGGAGAAATCTAGCTAGTTTAGAAAAGCGTTTTTATGTTCAGCGCACCATTGTGAAAATTTTTCACCTTTGCTGCCGGTAAGTTGTTCAAGATCGGGAGTTTGAGTAGCGAATTGTCCGCTCCTCATGTGCTCCCAGAAGGCTGCAAGCCCTTCAACAATGGAATCGGGTAGCAACCTTTGTTCCTTTAAACGTTCAGCAGCAGCTGCTGCAGGAACATCTATGCATTCAAGTGGTTTGCCAATTTCTTTAGAAATAGCCTTCACTTGTTCCGGAACATTCATCAATTCTGGACCAGTAAGACTGTAGATTCTTCCTTCATGACCTTGGCTTGTTAGAGCTAACGCAGCTGCAGTTGCAATATCTTTCGGACTGATTGGAGCGACCTTGCCTTCACCAGTTGGGTTGAATACTTTACCCGCTGATTTTATGGTCGGTAGCCACTGATAGGTGTTCGTCATGAATGCGCCCGGGCGCACAAAGGTCCACGGTATGCCGGATTTTTCTACCAGAAGTTCCTTTTCTCGGTGCATTACTCCAATTTTTGAAAAATTAGATTCAGCCCCCATTGAGGAGAGCATCACAATTTGCTTGACGCCTGCCTTTTTAGCTTTCTCGAGCAATACATTGTTGGAATGGTGATCTTCATCCGTAATGAGCGGAAACATGTAAATGCGCTCGACGCCTGCAACGGCCTTTTCAGCTGTTTCTGCATCGCTAAGTTCACCTATTACTCGTTCGATTTTCTGGTCCAGGTGGGCAACTTTGCTTTCGTCGCGTGTCACTACTCGTAGTGGCAGTCCTTTTGCAGTTAGTTGTTTCACCAACTCACTGCCAACATTTCCTGTTGCACCGGTAATTAGTATCATTCGCTTCTCCTTCTACTTGTCAGCAGTTAATTGACTCGTCACTCATTAATTCTCATCAAAATTGTGGCTGACCATCATGGTTTCGCCCCCTATTTAGTCGGCTTTCGCGAAGGAGTGACACCTATCATCAGCGTCTTCACTACTTCACTTACAAACTCTTCTGGCTTGAGTGGCTTTTCATGCACTTCGCCCAGGGTCACAAGTAAAAAAGCATAGTGCCAGAGCGCACCTATAAACATTTGGGAGAGTATCTCGCAATTGGTACATTGCAAACGTCCCAGCTCAACTTCCTTTGATAGATAGCCGGCAATCTTCGCCACTCCCATTCTGGCCTTTTCCGGACCGCTCATACAAGGCTGCGATGCTGCGTCATCGCACTCTTCACGACTGCCGCTCCAGTCCATCATTGTCGCCGGAATAATAACGAAGAATTTTTTGATCAACAAATTGCCAAGGTCACTTAGGGTGTCTTCTACTTTGCCTTGACCAACTCGTTCATCCAAATTGATTGGCAACGGTTGGGCCGGATCTTGATCCGCATTCATGGCAGCACGAAAAAGCGCTTGTTTACTCTTAAAACGCTTGAATAGAATGCCTTGCGACACGCCAGCTTGCTCTGCAATTTCTGCGGTAGTCGCATTCAACCCACGACGCAGAAATACATCCCGTGCGGTAGAGAGAAGCAAATCGTCGTTTATTACTGTTGGGCGAGCCATATGAGACGTTATTAATAAGTGACCACTCACTATCCTAACTCTTCCCAATCATCAGGTCAAGCTACAGAACTTTGAGCGTCGCAATCTATACTAGAAACCCTATTTGTTTACCTGCCTATTTACGATCAGTGACTCACCCCCAAATTCTTCCTGGAAATAGCCATCCGCTAGGTGCGACAGTTCATCCAACTGGCGTCAATTTTTCTGTTTTCGCAAAAGAATGCGATGCAGTTGAGCTTCTCTTGTTCGACACACCTGATGCGCCTTATCCGAGGCGGGTAATTGCGCTCGATCCAAAGCGAAACAGATCGTTCCATTTCTGGCATTGTTTCGTAGAGGGACTTGGCGCGGGACAAATTTATGCTTATCGAGTCTACGGAAAATTTGAACCAAAAGAAGGTTTGAGATTTGATGGCACAAAGGTTCTTTTGGATCCTTACGCTCTAGGAATTGCGAATTGGGACAATTACAGCCGACGTGCTGCAAGTCTTCCTGGTGACAATTGCGCTCAAGCTTTGCGAGGAGTCGTTATTGATCCGGATGTTTATGATTGGGATGGCGACAAGCATCCGCGTATTCCTTATGCCGAAAGTATTATCTACGAGATGCACGTCAAAGGATTTACAAAGAGCCCATCGTCTGGTGTTACACCCGAGAGGCGAGGCACATTCGCTGGTGTAATTGAAAAAATCCCGTATCTAAAAGAGCTTGGAATCACTGCTGTCGAGCTACTTCCTGTGCACACGTTCGACGAGCAAGACGCTCCTCTTGGATTGCATAATTATTGGGGCTACAGCACGGTCAACTTTTTCGTTCCGCACGTTGGCTACAGCTCTACTAAAAATCCAGCACTTGTACTTGATGAATTTAGAGACATGGTGAAAGCGCTTCATGCAGCCGGCATAGAAGTGATACTCGATGTTGTCTACAACCACACTGCTGAAGGAACAGATGAAGGTCCAACCATTTCATATCGCGGCTTCAGCAATGACACATATTACATACTGGATCCTGATAAAAAAACGTCGCTCAATTTTTCCGGTTGTGGCAATAGTTTCAATGGCAACCATCCAATCGTAAACAACATAATCATGGATTCGTTGCGGTACTGGGCAACTGAAATGCATGTTGATGGCTTCCGCTTTGATCTTGCTTCAGTGTTGATGCGCGATTTGCACGGAAATGTTATGGAACGCCCATATGTTCTCTGGAGTATGGAATGCGATTCAGGCCTTGCCGGTGCCAAGCTGATTGCAGAAGCCTGGGATGCAGTAGGCCTATATAGTGTCGGTTGGTTCATCAACAGGCAAGACTATTTTGCTGAGTGGAACGGACCCTTTAGAGATGATGTGCGAAGGTTTGTCACTGGCGGATCCGATACGGTTCGGCATGTTGCTGCTCGCATGTTGGGCAGCTCGGATATTTACGTCAAGCCCGATCGCGATCCCAACCGCAGCATCAACTTTGTGACTTGCCATGATGGTTTTACGCTCAATGACTTGGTTTCGTATAATTACAAACACAATGAAGCGAATCTGGAAGATTCACGAGATGGTGCTAACGATAACATCAGCTGGAACTGTGGGATAGAAGGTCCTACAGCAGATGCTGTTGTCGAAAAATTGCGTCTTCGCCAAATCAAGAATTTGTTTACTATATTGATGCTGTCTCAAGGTACGCCCATGATGACTATGGGTGATGAGGTGCGCAGAACGCAACATGGCAACAACAACGCCTACGGCCATGATAGTGAACTCAGTTGGTTCGACTGGACCCTTTGTGATGAAAATAAAGATCTGCTGCGGTTTGTCCAAAAGCTTGTGAGGTACTCAGAATCGTTTGCATTATTCAGCACGCATACTGTAATTTCAGTTGCATCAAATAATGGCGATGCAACTGTGTTTTGGCATGGTACAAAGTTGAATCAGCCCGATTGGGGCGAGAACTCTCATACACTCGCCTTTACTTTGCAGCACCCGCGCGGTCGCGAACGCATGCACTTTATGCTCAGCTCTTATTGGGAGTCTTTGAAATTTGATTTGCCACCAAACGAAAACGGACATCGTTGGCATGTACTTATAGACACTTCTTGCGAATCACCAAATGATATTTACGACGTTCTAGATGCGCCAATGGTAATGACAAAGTCCTATGAAGTGACAGCCCGTAGTGTCGTTATCGTATTGGAAAAACCAACCGGCGAGCAGTTGCCGCCTGAAGGGGATGAAGAAGCCGATGTTTATAATGCGAAGTGGTTCTTGTAAAAGTCGGAACCGATCAGAAATGAAAAAACTGATCAGAAATGAAAACCGTCCGGGAGCTGAATCGAAGACCAGCCGTCGTAAGGGCTTGTATTAATAGGGCTCTCGTAGACGGCCCGACGTTGCTGCTGCTCGACAATTCTGGTGCGTTGCTGATCGCGCTCGCGTTGCTGGGCGAATTGTAGCTGTTTCGCTTTGTAGGCAGCCGTATCTTCTGCACTTTGCTCATTTTCAGTGGCTTGACTGCGGGAAAGCGATTGGTAGTAGGCAATCCATTGATTTATTACATTCAGATTAGCCAAATATTGACGTTCATACTGTTTGTCTTTATTAATTAGCCGCTTTAGCACATACATCTCATTGCGCGCCACTGAATCGTCTTTGTTTCTTAAATATGCTAATTGCGACTCGACAGTTTTTTCCTGCTGCTGCACCGCATTGAGACCCTGCATTTCTTGAGCTCTCTCGTCGTTATAGCGAAGAGCATCGTAGTTATATTCCTGTGAGGCTTGCGCTATGAGCAAAGAATTCTGCGCACAAAATGCTGGTGACTGAATTGATGCGGATGTCAAGATCGCCAGAAGAGAAAGATAGTTGCAGACTTTTTTATACATGGAAGCAAATCCCGAGCTAACTATCTTTATGCCATTTCAAAACTGGTTTTTAACGCGGCTGTCAATATTTTGATAATGGACGCAATCGGTCTCAACTATTCGTCTGTTTGGCGCTATCTTCAATTAGGCATTATTTTCAACTCTCAAAAGGTTATCGCAAAACATTTTGGGGACTGATCGATTCAAAGTCACTATATATAGTGCCTCGTCTATTCTCGCAAAAATCAATTGTGAATGCCAAGAATTTGTCACAAACATCCAATTTTCAAAATTGAGTTTTGCTGCCAATTATTTGTCACAAACTTTCGTTAGTATGCAGCACAGTAAAGCACCACCGGTTCTGACGAGACCAGGTCTTTGCTGAAAGAGGAAAGAAATACAGCAGTAGAAACCGGGTAAAGTCTACCGTTTGTATTTTCTCCAATTGTCAGTAATGATCGGGCAGACCGTTGTGGAGGCTTGCTAATCGGGGACGGAATAGCGCACTGCATTGCAGGGCGCTGTTCTTTTTTTTATAGGAATCGATAGACTGAATTCCGATCGAAATTCAGTCTATCCCGGTAGGCAGATCCAGGCTCACCCCGACCCCTTAAAAGTCACCAAAATTCTCCCTAAACCACCGTAAACCTGCCAGATCCTAAGACGCCTGATAGGTAGGAATTAAGCTGCAAAAGCAATCAATATTAAAAGTTGGAATCGTATGCCAAAAGCTCTAAGAAAATAGAGCCGCTTCAATTGTCACACCTGGACCAAATCCAAGCATGACTAGCGGAAGAGAAAATTCAGAGGTAAGCAATTCCTGAAGAATGAAAAGTACTGTCGGAGAAGACATGTTGCCATATTCTGACAGTATTTTGCGGGAAGCCTTAAGAACATCAGGTTTTAAGCCAAGCGAAATTTCTACTGCATCCAAAATGCGTTTACCGCCAGGATGAATGGCCCAACTGCCAATATCTTTTATGGACAATCCATATTTCTCTAACCAACAACTGAGCCAGAGAGGTAGTTCTTTCGAAACTAGAGCAGGTAGCCCGGCAGCCAGTGTCATAGCGAATCCGTGGTCTTTAATTTTCCAGGTCATGTAGCTTGCTGAATTTGGTATGACATACGAACTATTAGCAAGAAGTTTTAAATTGAGATCGCAACGGCAGTTCGTATTTGGGTCCGAACTGATTTTCGCATTAAGATTCAAGCTGCTTCTCGGAGGTGCGGCTAATATCATTGCTGCAGCGCCATCTGCAAACAGGGAATTGGCAACGATGTTGTCCGATTCCCAGCCGTACTGAAAATGAAGAGAACAGAGTTCTGCTGCGCACAACAAAACGACATTGTCAGGATTCGCTTCCACAAATGCATTGGCTACACGCATGCCGTTCATAAGCCCGTGGCAGCCCATAAAACCTACATGCGTTCTGGGCGTATCAGGTCGAAGTGGAATTTGTTCTATTAATCCAAGATCAAACCCGGGTGCTACAAATCCGGTGCAAGAGACAGTTACCAAATGCGTGATCGCATCTGGATCGATATTCGAATTAGAAAACGCATTACTTACAGCTTCCATCGCAAGTGGCAGCAAATCTTGTTCATATCTTTGCATGCGCTCTTCAGTGGTGGGTCCTTTGCCTGTTCCATTGGCGGGTGTATAGAGGGTCGACTTATCATGTTCTATGTCAAAGATAGTTGCGGTGCGATAACGAATACCGCTTCGATTGAACAAGTTGTTAAGCACGGACCGCTGTTTATCCGTGTTCTCGCAAAGCATCGATAATTCGGCGGCAGCTCTTGCCTGAGAGAAACGTCCCTTTGGAACTGCAGTTCCAAGAGACAATATATTTGCGCCGGATGTTTTTGTATCGACTTTTATCATGAAGATGCCATGGAAGAAGTGCAAGATGCCGAAGGAGTAGTGTGAGATGCCATAGAGGTAGTGCGGTTTAGTTGACGAATTACAGGCTCGCCTAAAATGGGAAATAGGTTTAGTGAACGCAAAACCGATGCAAATAGAAAATCATTTCGCACGAGTTTAGCTATTAGAGAACTGATATTCTGGCGGGACATAATTGCACTTTGATATGCTCTTTCCCAATCGTTTTCAATTTGTCGATTCCAATTTCTTGATGCCCTTTCAACAAATGGACTAACAATTTGCGCAGACTGCAAAGCCCAGGCTATTCCTTGCCCGGTAAAAGGCTCTGTGTATCCTGCCGAATCGCCAATAACAAACAAGCGTTCTGCACTGACGCGTCTTCGCCTTGTCAAGGTGGTCGTGCCCTTCCAATCAGCAGTGGAAAGTAATGCCGGTTCTTTCGCTTGGCATGATTGAAAAACTTTTGCTACCCAATCGGAAATGTGCTCGTATTTGGCGATCACTTTTGAATCGACAGCTGCTGCAATATCGAGTGCATTGTCGGGTAAGCGAACTACACCAACGTAACCATCATCACAACAGAACATGTGAATTGCGCCGAAGCCAAAATGATCGCTTGAATCTTCAAGATGCGTCCCAATTCCGATCCGAGAATCGGGAGTTACTTCAGCTTCAAACGATGGCATTTTACGAAGTGCTGTGCCAGCTATCCCGTCTGCCACAACAACGCATTTTGATTCTAATTCAAAAGATCTGTTGCCATCTGATATTGTCACGCCTCGAGTTTCATTGAAGGAATATTCCACAACACCACTAACTTTCGGAAGGAAGGTGGCTCCTTTTGCCAACGCAATTTCTGCCAACGCCATATCAAGCGACTGGCGGGAAATAACTTTTCCTTGCGGTAGCTCAAGACTGGCCCGAGTGGCTCCATGTGCAATGAATATCTCATGTAAAAGCACTGCTTCTTGCATGAGAGGATGAGACCAGGCATCGACGGATTTCAACAACGTGATCGTTTCTTGATTGAGGCAGCATCCGCAAACTTTGTTGCGCGGAAATTGCGATTTGTCCAAAAGAAGAACCTGCATATTTCGATCCGCAAGATTTGCCGCACAAAATGAACCAGCCGGACCAGCACCAATTACAGTGGCATCCCAATTTCTGCTTATATCCTCCAAATTATCCATTTGATGCCCGATCTTTTGGTACCAGACCTTTTGATTCGCGAATTTCTGACGCGCCGGCCACCCAATCTTGAAGAAATAAACGGCACGGAAAATGGCGTTCAATTTTGGCATTAGCGAGACCAGCTTGCCGCGCCATTGCAAGCATTTCATCAAACGTATAGGCAGCACGGACTGAGGCCGGTCCATCGTGATGGACAATTGGAGATCTTGCCAAAACTCTGGTTGCTAGGGTTACCAGCGCCAGATTGAGCGAAGATCTTTCAAGGTCATCTATCAAAACTGCCTGCCTTGCAGCACCGCGCATTTTAGAAAGAAGGCGAATTACATCTGGCGGATCGAGATGATGAGTAAACAAAGAAGTCATAACCAGATCATACTTTTCCGGAAGCGGCTCATTTATAGCATCCAGCTTAAAAAACTTGATGTGTAGGTCTTCTGATTTTGCGCGCCGCTCAGCGAAACGAAGCGCTGTATCACTGATATCGCAGGCCTCTAATTCAATTGGAATGGCAGAAGACTTTGAAAATCTTGCTAAAGCAAAGGGAATGTCTGCGCCACCAGTTGCGATATCAAGTATTCGTAAAGGTCGTACGTCTGAATTGCGATGGCAAGTGGTCAAACAGCGAGTGAAGTATACGTGTGCGGCACTCGCCATGTTTAGACGGCCGAGGCCGGTAAGCGCATCGAAATGCAAAGACTCATCCAGCGCGGGATCGTCCATTATTTCCGGTGTGCGCTGTCTAACAAGCATCGTGTTGGCCCCGTTACCGATAACGCATTGGAAAGCGCTTTTATTCCTAGACGTTGTATATCACGCCTACTCGAAGTCAAACCTTAAAGACGCCGGAAAGACTCAATTAAGACAGCGGAAAAGTCAAAGGGAAAGCTAAGCTTTGGTGAACCTCTTGAGATTGGTGTTATAGTGCCAGTAGCTAGGGTTTGCTCAGGAGAAAATGTGTAAATGAAGGTTCGCTTTACTAGCCGGGCCATGGCTTCAGCCACTTCGATCATTGCGATTTGTTTCTTCGCTGGCACCGTATCCATTACTTTGGAAGGTTGTTCATCTTCATCTACAACGGAGCATTATGTTTCTCCGAAAGTGCAAGGCGAGAGCGAGAAAATCAATCTTGAGGCAGTGCAAAAAGCATTTTGGGAATCGAAGGGCACTGATCTCAATTCTTGGATGGCCGCTTTTGAAAAGCGCGTAAATGAGATATACGAAGGCAACCAGGTAGTTTCAATAGATGCTACTCGCAAAGATAACAAGTTGTCCGTTACTGGCTACATAGACACTCAAAAGAAAGAAGGCTTTGTACCAGGCGATGAAAAACTGTTTGTGATCGAACAAACTGGCGATGCTGCAAATAATGAAATGCCTTATCGCATGGAAGGACAAACCGGGCAAACGTTCTATCAAGGTTCGCACAGCATTTTAGACAATCCTTTTTTCCAAGCACTGTTGATCGGCCATATGTTTAGTAGTTGGGGCGGGCATTATTACACGCCTCCCGGACAAGTAGTTGTACTGCACGACTATCGCAATAGCTATCGCTCATCTCCAAGTTGGGGGCAGCAGCAGTCCTACAACAATGCTTTTTCCAGCCGATACAAAACAAATGCAAGCGGTGGATTACAAAGCAAAACCGGATTTGGTAGCAGTTCTTTTTCAAGCGGCGCTAGTACAACGAATCGGAGCTGGGGAAGTTCTTCGAGTGGCAGTAGCGGTGCGTCAACTTCTTCTTGGGGAGGAAGACGCTCAAGTGGCTTTGGCAGCTTTTCTCGCGGCTGGGGCGGTCGGAGGCGCTAACAATGAAATACGTACTTCGCCTTACCGATGCTGAATCTCAGCATATGGTGCTCATTACATTGCCCGAGGAAGAAGTAGAGAAAACTTCTGTTGATGTCATTTTTGATATTATCGGCAATGAAAATCTGGAAAGTCTCGTCAACGACAATGTTATTAGCCCAGGTCAACTTGATGATATTCGTGCCTTTCAAGAAGTGATATTCGACCGAGATGACCAGGGCATTTTTATTCGTGACGGTGTCGATTTTATTTCCAATGGAAAACCGCTAAATCCAGATTCGTCTTTCAAAACTACTTTTATTCAAGCGGAACTGGAAGGCATGAAATATCTCCGCAGCGATCTGGTCGTGAAGGGCGGAAAAATCGCAGTGTTGAAACCAGCGGCTTCGAAAGACGAACAAACTGAAGAGTTTGCAAAGCTTATGTTCTTACATCAAATTGCTATCGGAGCACCAATTGATGTAACCAAGGATTATCCGGAAATCGCAACGGTGATAGCGTGGGCGGAGAAGGAAAATTTCATCGAAGTCGATGTGAAGAAAGCTTCCTATAAACTCACCGATGCTGGACGGCAATATCACGATCGAGTACTGCAAGAAGCGCAGGACCTCATCAAAAAATTCGACATTTTCGGGGATGTCGATGTTGATATGAATGGAACGCCGCATTTCGATACGGGTATGGGCAAAGATATGCGCGTGCCAATATTTGAGCTAAGTGGTGTCGATCCTTTTCGGGCTCGTTTTTTGATCGGACTCAACGACGGCGAATGGGATAAGTTAAGTAACTGGATTGAGCTTTGCAATGACAAGTCCTGGTACGAGAAAGTTTTTGAGGTAGTGGAGCGTGCTCCATCCATAGAAGAGTTTGGCCGCACCAATCTTCTGCGCATTTTGGATGAAGGCAAAGCGGCCGTTCGGCAAGAATGGCAACATTGACCTGAGATATTTCTAAACATGACGATGTCACTAAATCGACAAGACCTCATATCATTGTGTGACAGTTGACAACCAGCTTTTCCGGAGACTCTTTTGTGAGCGATGGCACGAATTTGATATTGGTTTGCACCAAGGGCAAACACTGCAAGCGCCGTGAAGGCAAAGACGTGTTTCGCGCGCTCAAAAAGCGGGTTTCCAAATACGAACTCGAAGACTATTACAAGGTTAAAAAGACTGATTGCCTCGGATACTGCAAGATGGGGCCGATTGTAAGCATCCCGGAAGCGGAAATTACCTACTGTCATGTGCGTCCAAGTGACTGCCGTACTATCTTTAAACGCTATTTGCGAGCTAAAAAGCCCCTAAAACGACTAACTTTAGACCAGAAGCTGGTCGCCCCCTGAGCCTCTGATGAAAGAACTGCTTTAAGAACTCCTTTGCCTTAAAATGTAGGCAGGAGAAAGCAATGGCGGAAAGTGAAAACGGAAAGAGCGGCGACGTAACTAAGTTCGCTCGCATACTTGCTGAATTGAAGCAAGTGCGCGGGATGACTAAGAACGGCTACGTGGGCAATCAGGACGTTCTAGCCAAAGTGCGTGCCTACGAAACTGCAGATGCCGCAGCGGACGTGCAGGCGCACTCGGCAGCCGTTCGCGAAGGGATAGATAGGCTCGCTATTCTCGATCCGCTTACGGAGCTTTACAACCACAGGGCTTTTGCAAAGGAATTACAGGCCGAACTCAAACGCGCGTCGCGTTATCACCACACGGTTGTTCTGTGTATGTTCAACATCGATGGTTTCGACAATTTGTTGAGGACCTATGGACAATTGACAGGCGAAGCTATGCAAAAGGTTATGGGCAGCATCATTAAAGCGGGCATTCGCGATGGCGATGTAGCAGCCAAATACGGTGGACCTTTATTCGCCGTAGCCTTTCCGCGTACTTCAATTTCAGATGCATCTTTGCTTGCCGAAAACATCAGGCAAAAGATTGGAAATCAGGTGATCACACATAACTGGCAAAGCTTTTCAACGACAGCAAGTGTGGGTTTGGCTGAGTTTCCTGAACATGTTAATGAATACGATGAACTTATTGCACGGGCTACGGAAATGATGGAACTTGCCATCGAACGTGGTGGCGATCGTGTTGTTGCAGTTTAAGCTTGGCAGGAAGCAAGAATGGCTGAAGTCACGGTAGATCATTTTTTCCAAACAGAAATACGTGTAGGTAAAATCGTTCGAGTAGAAGATTTTCCGAAAGCGCGCAAACCCGCGTACAAACTTTGGATTGATTTTGGAGAGTTAGGTGTGAAGCAGTCTTCAGCTCAAATTACAAAACGGTATACCAAGGAGGAACTGGCAGACAGTATAGTAATTGCCGTGACAAATTTTCCTCCGCGCAAAGTAGCGGATTTTGAATCACAAGTTTTAGTTCTAGGAGTCGAAGCGGCTCCAGGCGAAGTTATTCTTCTGCGTCCTGATCACGAGGCTCCTTTAGGAACTTTGATATCCTAATGGTATTGGCATTTTTCTTCTGCTTGGAGTAAATCAATGCGTTTTGTAGTATTCGGTGGTGGTATGCAAGGGCGAGTGATCGCTAAAGACTTGCTCTCCCGCAAAGAAAAGCCGGAAGTAGAAATCGTTGATGTTAACGATATTCCGCAAATTCCGGGCGCCAAATTTCATAAGGCAAATGTGCTGAATGCAATTGAAGCAAATGCCATTGCCAACAACGCAGATGCTCTTGTTTTAGCGGTGCCAAGCCAAATTGCAGAGAAAGCACTTGCTAATTTAATTGAATTTGGACTGCCGATCGCCGATGTTAGCTTTACTCCAACACCGCCATTGCACTTGCACGAGCGCGCCAAAGAGACTGGAGCATGTTGCGTGGTAGACTGTGGAACGGCACCGGGACTCAGTCACATATTAATTGGCAGTGCTTACACCGAATTTGGTGGTTTGGACTCAATCTCAATTTTGGTTGGTGGAATACCTATAAAACCGCCGCCGATTTTTGCTCATGCAATTTACTTCAATGCTGCGGATTTGATCGAAGAATATGTTCGCCCGGCTCGTAGTAGGCAAAACAATAAAACACTTTCACCAAGTCCTCTAGAAGATCCGCTGGACTCTTATGAACACCCGGAATTCGGAAAGCTAGAATCTTTCATTAGTGATGGTTTGAGATCGCTGCTCGAATCCTTTCCCAACGTACCGAATATGGTTGAACGAACTTTACGTTGGCCAGGTCACATTGAAACAATGAAGATACTCAAGGAAATTGGGGTGTTTGATACGGAAGCAGCTATCGATGCAATTGCTTCTGCCTGGAGCAGAAAATATCGACCCGACCAATATCCAGATGCAATTTTGTTGATTATGGAAGCCGAGAAGGCAGGCAAGAAGCGAAGCTGGCAACTTATAGATCGTTATACGGACAATCAATCGGCAATGAGTAGGGTCACCGGTTTTACTACTGCCGCGGTCGCTTCTCTTCTAGCACGTAAAAAATTCACAGAGCCCGGCGTCCATGCGCCAGAACGATTAGGTGTTGATGGATTGCAGGATTTGATCCTCGCCGATCTAGCTGACCGTGGCCTGAACGTAACCTGCAAGGACAGCGAGTCTTCCTTGACCCGGTAGAGGAAGGACTATAGCCGAATACAAAGTTCGACTGAATTTCGATCGGAATTCAGTCTGTCCGGACACAAACTCCATTTAACAACTTGGAAACGTCTTAGTTCAATTCATTTCGTACTATTAGCCCGTGGCGTTGCCGCATGTCCTTTCTTACTAAGACCTTGAAATCTTGATTATGCCCAGAGCTTTAGAGCCCGGTAGTGAAGTACCGAATCCCGGAGAGAAATCCGGCAGCGATAGCAATTCGAATAAATTACTAGAGCCTTTTTTGCAACAAAAAACGCCCGCAGCCCCCAAACTGAATGGACTGTGGCTGTAGATCTCGCCATTCTGTTCGATGCTAAAGGATCGAATGGTCATTTGGGTGCCGAATCCAAAGCGAAAATGTTGGAGCAATTGAAGGATAAGACAAAAAATTCTCCAGTTACAATCGTTCTTCAGGCCCTTTCCGTACCGGATGAATCCACCTTTGCTGACGGTAAAATTTCCGCTTCAAACGCGCCTTATCAGGTCACTCGAATAACTTTAAAAAATGGACAAGAAATAGACGGACCAGCTGTTCCCTCAAAAGGGGTGGCAGCGGATTTTGCAGATCTTATGGATTATGCAGCCTCACAGCCGAGCGCCAAGCTGGCAATAGCAATAAACGCCCATGGGGAAGGAGACGGGGGTGTGGTGGGTGGTATGGAAGAAAGGGCGCCAAGCCGTTTAAACCAGCATATGTCACCGAATGATATAAGCAACATCCTTGAGACTTCGCTCAAGAAAAACAATCGAGGTAAGGCGGATGTATTTGATTATGACTGTTGCTTGATGGCTGAGACTGGTGTTCTCGATGCAATGTCGCGCTCAACTAAGCAGCTGGTTGCGTCTGAGGTGCAAGAGACAGCCACTGCATCTGTTGACGGAGGATACACTGATGCTCAAAATTTGAATGCTTGGATTTCGGCGCTGATTGAGAATCCCAAAATGGACGGTACGCAGCTTGCACACACCATAGTTGATAAAGCTAATAAGGGAGCAAATAGAACAGCTTTTTCGAATGGCACCATCAGCGATGGCTCAAAAACATTGACCCGGTTTGATATGGATCACTATGCCGAATTTAAATCGCATCTCGACAATCTTGGAGATGCTTTGGTAGCTGCAGATAGTAATCCGAACAACAAATCAAGGCTTACCTAGGCTATCGATGTAACGCCTGATGTTAGGCAATTCACAGACATCGGACCACACGTTGCTAATGACGAAATGGCAAAACGAGATATGGTTTCGTTTCTCAAAATACTCAAACTCCAATTGGGTGCCGGACAATATCAAGATCCTGATCATCGATTGGCAAACGCTGTTAACGAGATGAGCAACTTCCTTGCGGATCCCACTAAGCTCGTTGCTGATACTCACGGGAAAGTGACTAATGGAACCAACACGGTGAACGGGCTCAGTATATTTTTGCCAGATCTGCAGATTCGGACGAGTCCACGTATTAGTGAAGAAAAAGTGCGCAATTTATACACTGATGCGTCCGGCACCGATGATAGTGGCTGGAAGAAATTCTTGGAATCGTTACGCACCCCTCGACCGTTGACGATCCTTGATCGATAGACGCCATAAGCGCTAATATTGTTAACTTCATGAGTACTAAAGTACTGGTAACTGAGCACGTCATACATCTCACTGCATGTCGAAGGTGGCAGCTCTACGAAAGGCCACATCTCTGATAAGCACTTGATGCAGATGAAACAAAATGTGGTGTTTTTAAATACTTCCCGCGGCGATGTCATCGATGAGGATGAGCTGGAAAAGGCGAGCATCGCTCGACCGGAAGGTACATTCGTTCTTGATGTGCGGAAGGTTGAATCGCCGGCTGATGCCAGATTCAATGATTATTCGAACGTAGTTTTGTCTCCTCATACCGCAGCATTTTCAACGAGAGCACAAGATGCGGTCGCCGAAAGTGTTTTCACGGATGTTTCTTCTGTTCTACAAGGCGAGCAGCTGAAGTTCCCTGCTAGCTTTTAGTCAAGAGTACTAATTAAAATCACGTTTCGAAAGTGCCCGAAGGACCCAGTCGAATTGTGAGTATTTCAACATCGGTAATCGCTTCGTGCGGACCTTGCCTTGTTCCGGCTGGTGTTTTGAGAAACGTCCCAGCCTCACAAATTCGATCGCCCGTTTTGAGATTCCCACTCAAAACCAATACGTACTCATCAGCCGGATGAGTGTGTGGAGGAATAGAACTTCCAGCGGCCATGCGGAGTTTGTGAATTGATCCGGATGGTACTGGTTCAGAAAGGACACACCAACCGGAGCCTGGTAGAAAATCTATTTTTTCAAATATTTGATCTTTGGTGTCTTTAAAGACTTGAGACATCGTTACTCCGGAACTTCAATAAATTGACTCAACTCGGATTTCAAAATATCTACTAACTCTTCATTCATGAATTCAAATTCGTCCTCAATGTGCAAGCAAACGAGCCTTTTATCCACGAGAAGATCGCGATATTTGCTCGTAATCAATTCTGAGTGCTTGTCTTCCATTACGAAGATCCAATCAGCCCAGCCTATGTGGCCGGCTGAAACTCGCACTCTGGCGCCATGATCGGTGCCAGCAGATTGCACTTGATATTTAGTGAAACCTTCGTATATTTTCTCAGCAGTAAGACTGCGCCACTTGTTCTGGCTGCATACAAAAAGAAGCTTTTCCGGTCTGCTAGACACCAAATATCCCTCAGATCCGAAAGTATTGACCTGAGCCTTATTGTACCCGAATTGAGGCTTCTAGCTAAAAAATCTCCTGATGAGCGAATTGGTTTTGTCGAGAAGTTTTCCTATTGAAGAATCTACTCCTACAGAATAGGCAGTGAAGTCTCGCGCTTTTATACGCTCTCTTTTGAGATGCGCAGCAGCACTACTAAGCCTTCGGCGATAGCGATAGCGTGTCAGTTCGTTGATTTCTTCCTCTGGTGCTTTTGGCATTGGAGGAACAGGGCGATTGCCTGCCTGCGATGTAAACGAAGTGTTTTGCGTCTTAGTAAATGGAGGGGCGGGGAACGGACAGTAAAGATATGCGCTGGGAGGTCTAAGTTTTGATTCTTGCCGTGGAGGTGGCCCGGGGGGTAATGCCTTTTCTGGAAGGTTTGTAGAATCTGGCCAAAAGAACGGCGGCGAATGAGAAGGTGGACCGTGAATTGGATTTACTGGCTCACCACGCGGTAATCCACGCGGCGAGCCGCGAGCGTATCGTTTGCGAGGTAAGGTAGTAAGTTGGTCCGGGGGTGGGCTGAAGTTAGTTTGAGGAGCGGTATCTAAATCGGGGGTTGCTGGATTTTTGTAAGTCTCGCTTTTGACTTGTTGGGCGGGCGGTCCGTGAATTCCTGAGGGGTTTGATTGATCCATAGTTATTCCACCGTCGTGTTGGGGAGGGTGAGACGTGTAGGTTATGGAGTCCGTAATGCTATTTTGGCGAAAATCAAATTTCTGTCACGTTGCTGGATGACACTTTATGGCATCACCTGCGGTGTCATTAGGGATTTCCCCACTGAAGATGAAAATGGCGTTATCATTTTAATTGCAAAAGGGGCAAAAACTCCTTAGGGATCATGTCCGAAAATGGCGGTTTTCTAATTTGCGCTCATGCATAATAGGATGCATGAACCTCAATCCAGACATTTGTTATCGCGCCGTGGCCTCAAGAGATCATCGGTTCGATGGCGTTTTCTTTGTATGCGTTTCAACTACGAAAATCTACTGCCGGCCAATATGCACTGTGAGAACCCCCGGGAGGGATCGCTGTACTTTCCATCCAACCGCGGCAGCCGCAGAACTAGCTGGCTACAGACCGTGTATGAGATGCCGGCCGGAATTAGCGCCTGGTAACGCCCGTGTTGATGCAATCAGTCAACAAGCCGCCATTATTGCCAATCGAATAGAGGATGGATTTCTAACTGAAAGAAGTGTTGCAGATTTAGCCGATGAGCTAGGCATTAGCGACAGACATTTACGTCGCATTGTAGAAAAGGAGTTCGGCGTATCACCAATAGATCTCGCCCAAACGCAACGTTTGCTCTTGGCGAAGCGGCTGTTAACGGATACCGATCTATCGATGACAGCCATTGCTGCAGCTAGCGGTTTTTCGAGCTTGCGGCGCTTCAACGCCCTTTTCAAAGAGCGTTATCGCATGAATCCTCTGCGTCTGCGAAAAGCTGGCAAAACCAGGTCTCAAGAAATAATGCTGTGTGAGCTTGCGTATCGACCACCTTTAGATTGGGACGCGTTATTGGATTTTCTAAAGAAGCGAGCCGTCAAAAGTGTTGAGTGCATCGAAGGAAAAACTTATGCCAGAACGGTATCAATCAAAGAACATACCGGCTGGATAAAAGTTGTTCCTTGCGCCAAAAAATCTGTGCTGGAAGTGTCGGTATCAGCATCTTTAGCCGGTGCTTTATCATCCGTTCTAGCTCGCGTGAAACGATTATTCGATTTAAGTACAGATACAAATCTAATAACGATTCACCTTGGGCCATTGGCGGTATCGAATCCGGGGCTGCGCGTGCCGGGGGCTTTTGAAAGTTTCGAAGTGGCTATTAGAGCCATTCTTGGCCAGCAAGTAAGTGTGGCGGCTGCAACAACGCTTGGCGGAAGGTTCGCTCAAAAGTTTGGGACTGCGGTTGATACTCCTATCAAAGAATTGCAGCAGGCTTTTCCGAAAGCTTGCGATATGGCTTGCTTAAAAGAGAGCGATATCATGTCTATCGGATTGACAGCTGCTCGTGCAAGAACGATAAAGCTTTTGGCACAAGCAATGGCAGAAGAACGAATAATCTTAGAACCAGGATTGAATGCCGAGCAAGCTATGACGAAACTCAAAGATGTACCCGGCATCGGTGAATGGACAGCGCAGTATATTGCCATGCGCTCACTATCATGGCCGGATGCTTTCCCACATACAGATTTAGGAATCTACAAAGCATTGAAAGAGAAAAACGCCAAGAAGGTGCTGGAAATTGCAGAAGCGTGGAGACCGTGGCGATCTTACGCAACTATGCACCTTTGGAAATCATTGGAGGGAATAAAGTGACTTACTTTACGACGATCGAAAGCCCAATAGATGAGCTGGTACTTTTATCTGAGGGTGATGCAATTTCTTGTTTGCATATGACCGAAGGCAAAATCAAAATGGAGATTGCTACGGCTTGGAAACGTGATGATAAGCTGCCTGTATTCAAATCAGTTCGCGAACAGCTAAAGAGTTATTTCGCTGGAGCACTGAAAGAATTCGATGTTCCATTGCAATTAAATGGAACAGAATTTCAAGTCAGAGTATGGAATGAGCTGTGTAATATTCCATTTGGAACGACAATAAATTATGGACAGCTTGCTAGTCGTGTGGGCAATCCCAATGCACAACGTGCAGTAGGACTTGCTAATGGCAAGAATCCTATTGCTGTTATAGTGCCGTGCCATCGCGTGATCGGAGCAAATGGCACCCTTACAGGTTATAGTGGTGGGTTGTGCAGAAAAGAGATTCTGCTCGATCTCGAACAAGGCAAAACTTCCGTGAAGCAATTGGTATTGCTCTCAAATTGAATAAATTGCTTTGCTCGCGAATTTAGAATCCATTTGGATCTTTCTTGGTGAAGGTCCCCATGCGCTCATTTAGATACAGAAAGCTCGTGTAGATCTCATCGTAGGCTGCGCCAGTCAAATACCCGAGCGCTTCTGAATAGAGTGCGTACGCATCTTCGTATTTGCGTTGGCCAACATAGCACTTACCTAAAAAATCAACAAAACGCGCTTCTTCCTGGCGCGGCCCGCTACCGTTGCGCCAGGCAGTAAGAGCGCCTTTAAACTTTCCGGCAGCGCCAGCATAATCACCTCGTGAAATGAGCTGCTGACCTTCCTGAAAAAGGGAATCCGTCGTTCGTCTCAAAGCGACGAATCGGTCATTGCCGGATCTCAATTAATACCTCTTGCTTGCGCTATCGATCATACTCCCTACTGGGATCCACAGTGGCTTTCTCTAGGTACCGCACTGCCCAACTTGGTAACGACTCGACAAGGTCCTTTCCCAGCCGTTCGCCGGCACCCGTGAGCTTTATGCTTTGGCATCCTGAATCATCAGACTCGCTAAGGTAAATCAAACCATCTTTTTTGAGTGCTGAGACATCTGCCAAGAATTTGCTGCATGATCGTTCAGATCGTTGCCATGGATGCCCGTCTGTGACAGCTACATCAATCCGGTATTCTTCCTCCAGTAAAGGCTCCAGCGACCAATGTTCTTGTCCCTGGCGAATAAGTATCTGTGCCTCGTCAACAGATCGCAGCAATCCCGCGACGGTTGGGGACTTACCGTTCGTACTGCTTATAAGCAAGATGAGACATTCTCTTCTGGAAAGCTTTCTCATGGACGGACCACAAATAATTCAGGCTTACAATTTGTTCGGCGACTAATACGGCCAATGCCAGTTGGCAAATTCAGGTTTGTCTATGCCGAATTCATGCGAATAATTTCGGCAATCAATTTGCATGTCTTGGAACCTGGATTTGGCATGTGCCCCTGATACGCTTAAATGCTGAACACGATCGATAGCATCCATAGCGATGGTGAAGCGATCAATTTGATTGTTGATAGCAAGTTCTAATGGTGTATTGATATTTCCCTTTTCTTTGTAACCACGAACATGAATGTTGTCGTGATTTGTACGGCGGTATGCGAGTCTGTGAATCAGGTACGGATAGCCGTGGAAATTGAATATGACAGGCTTATTCGTCGTGAAGAGGCTGTCGAAGTTTTTATCGCTCATGCCATGAGGATGCTCGCTTTCAGGCTGCAACATAAGCAGGTCAACGATATTGATAAACCGAATTTTCAAATCCGGAAATGCTTCGCGCAAGAGTGAATTAGCAGCCAAAGCTTCTTGAGTTGGTATGTCTCCGGCACATGCTAAGACAACATCTGGCTCGGAGCCATTATCATTGCTAGCCCACTCCCAGATGCCAATTCCCTTCGTACAGTGTTTTACCGCTGCATCCATATTTAGATACTGCAGGTGACTTTGTTTATCAGATACGATCACGTTTACGTAGTTTTGGCTGCGCAAACAATGATCTGCACAAGAAAGCAAACAGTTTGCATCCGGCGGCAAATAAATACGAACGATGCTTGGACCTTTGTTCACAACGACATCGAGGAAACCTGGGTCTTGATGCGTGAAACCGTTGTGGTCCTGTCTCCAAACTGTAGAGGTGATGAGCAAATTGAGTGATGCTATGCTGGCGCGCCAATCCAATTTGTTTGATATCTCCAACCATTTAGCATGTTGGTTGAACATAGAATCAATTACGTGCACGAATGCTTCGTACGTAGAGAAAAATCCGTGCCGGCCTGTAAGCAAATAACCTTCAAGCCATCCTTCCAGTGTATGCTCGCTGAGCATTTCCATAACTCTGCCGTCAGTAGCTAGTTCTCCACCATCACTATCTTCTGGAAAGTAATCAGCAATCCAGAATTTTTTGGTGGCTTCGTAGATATCATCTAATTTGTTGGATGTAGTTTCATCAGGCCCGAAAACTCTAAATGTGTTTGGATTCGCCTTTACGATGTCTCGCAATAAGATACCGAGTGGTCGTGTATTTTCGTGCTCCGTATGCCCAGGTTGTTCAATTGGAAGAGCATATTCTTTAAAATCAGGCATTCTCAACGGTTTATGTATTAGTCCGCCATTTGCATGAGGATTTGAACCCATGCGACGTTTGCCTTCTGGTGCAAGCTTTTTGTATTTGTTTTTCAGCGTGCCATTCTCGTCGAACAGTTCGTCCGGTTTATAGCTTTTCAGCCATTCTTCGAGCTGTTTCAAATGCTCAGGATTTTCCTTTACACCAGCTAAAGGCACCTGGTGAGCGCGCCATGAACCTTCAACTTTATGGCCATCCACTTCTTTTGGACCAGTCCATCCCTTAGGTGTGCGCAGAACAATCATAGGCCAACGTGCACGGATGGCACTATTTGTGGTGCGAGCTTCTTTTTGAATGGCGCGAATTTCTTCTATACAATGCTCAATTGTGGCTGCCATAGCCTGGTGCATGCTGTCAGGATCGCTGCCTTCTACGAAATACGGAGTGTATCCATAGCCACGAAATAGTAGCTCGACTTCTTCGTGCGAGACACGAGCAAGAATTGTAGGGCTGTTTATTTTGTAGCCATTCAATTGCAGAATTGGCAGAACAGCGCCGTCACGAATGGGATTGATAAATTTGTTGGAATGCCACGCGGTTGCAAGCGGTCCTGTTTCTGATTCACCATCGCCAACAACTACGGCTGTAATCATGTCCGGGTTATCAAATATAGATCCATATGCATGGGATAGGCTGTAGCCGAGCTCTCCACCTTCATGAATTGAGCCAGGCGTTTCAGGAGTGCAGTGGCTTCCAATTCCGCCCGGAAACGAAAACTGTTTGAAGAAAGCATGCAACCCCTCTTCGTCTTCACTCTTGTCAGGATAGATTTCCGAATAAGAGCCTTCCAAATAGACAGGTCCCAACACGCCAGGTGCGCCATGTCCTGGCCCTGCCATGAATATCATGTCCAGATCAAGCTTCTTGATCATTCGATTTAAGTGAATGTAGCTAAAGCTCAGTGCTGGACTAGTACCCCAATGGCCCAGCAAACGATTCTTGATGTGCTCTGGCTTTAAAGGTTCTTTCAAAAGAGGATTCGATTGCAGATAAATCATTCCAACTGCAAGATAGCAGCAAGCTCTCCAGTAGGCATGTGTGTTTTGCAATTCTTCAGCGCTCAACGGTGTGCCCGTTATCGTCGAACGAGCCTTACCAAATGCGCTGAGCGACTCGTTTTCTCGGATACGCTGATCAGAAGCTACAACCATAATCTGCTCCTCAATTTATTCAACAGGAACGAAAACCTATACTATGCTCGGGTATATTCGTGACTGGGTACGCGTAAATTGACGCCAAATGTAAGGTTTCAGTTGTGAGATTGTACCAATATGACAACTAAGAATCGGTAAATCAGCCAATTAGAAGGTCAGGATCCGCAATAAACTCGGTTGAGATTTTGCCACTCTTAACTGCTTTGACCAGGGCATCATGATCTTGCTCATTTTGTTTGACATAGGCTAATGCGAATTTTGATAAACCTTCGTCAAAGGCGGTGCCCTTCCCAAGGTAACCAAATAATTGTGCTGGATCTCCAGTTCGGGCGTGGGCTCTTGCTAGAGCGTAACCACATACTTCGGCATATTGTTCAAGGGTGAAATGATCGAGTTCATCGACCGGCACCGAAGCTTTAACATCCATCAATTGACGTATGTAGTATTGACGCGTTGGTGACGCTGTCCATCCAAGAAACATGTCGGATGCCGCTTGGAGCAACCTTTGCCCGTTCACAACTCGCTGACCCGCATTCTCGAATTGAGTCTGTCCCAAATATTGCTCTAAGACTGATTTTGAAGCTTGCTTCAATTGCAAAAAGATATAGTCATCTTCCCCGCCTTCACCGTGAAGTAAAACAATCGCTGCTATAGTTCCGACGCTTCCCACTCCTACCACTTTGGCAGCAACATCCACAAAGTGATACCGCTGCAAAAGTCGCTGTCGTGACTCCCACAAACTCGTAGCGTACGCCTTGAAAATTAAATGGAGTACTTCATCAGTAGCAATAGCAGAATGGTAAATTAGCGGAAGTTGATCTTTTATTCTCCGTTTTTCATTCACGACTTCCGTAAGTTTTGCCAGCGCACCAGCATGGCTTCTTTTCGCTTTTAGCTTTGCGACATCTGCAAGTGCTGAAGTTTTTCGGCCGGGCATTTTTATTTTGCGAATCAAGTACTCCCAATCAATGCGGTGATACCAAACTTCGAGTGTATTCATTTGCGAAAACTCTTCCATCTTTTCACGATAGCTTTTTGCTAACCTTGCCACGCAGTTTTCTGCTATCTGTTCTGTGAAACCGTTGAATTCAGCGGCTATTGCAAAACTGGCTGCCAGTCTCTTTAAATCCCATTCGAATGGGCCGGGTAGAGTTTCGTCAAAATCATTGAGATCAAATATGATGTTGCGCTCCGGAGTAGCAAAGATTCCGAAATTAGAAAGGTGACAATCACCGCATAGTTGAACGGTTAGATTCGTATGATCAGTAAGAGAGAGATCGCTCGCCATGATCTGGGCAGCTCCACGGAAAAATGCAAAGGGAGATGACATCATGCGTTGGTATCTTAAAGGTACGAGATGCTGAAGCCGAGACTCGTCTTGAGACTGCAATAGTTCAATTGGATCTGGACGATGTGAGTGAGCTTCCCACAGACCATGTCCGGTGCGATTAAATGTTCCGCGCAGTTTTTTGCCAGCCGCTATGCGTTCTGAGGTTGGTATTTGATCATGGAAGAAGTCTTCCCAATCGGTGAGAAGACTAACGGCAGTCTTTTTTCCCTTGGTCTTTAGCGTAGCCATTGGTTAGTTGCTCCGTGTAAATACGCGGCAGTTGCTATCTGCCCGCAAACGCTTAGCTCGTCACCTGATACGATCATACATCTAGGTATTCCCAGCTAACGACTTGACGACGAACAATCTTGAAAGAACGAAAGTTAAATGCACAAAGAAATAAAGCCTGGACGATCGCCTTTGGCTGTTCCATGATTTGCTGCATCGTTTCCGGAATTCTGTACGGGCTTGCTTACTATACGAAAACTTCTATGCCGACGCACAAACCATTAGCGATATTTTTTGCCTTGTCCTACTTAGCCTCGCAAGCGTCATTTACCTTCTGGTTTGCGAACCAGCCAAAAGACGTCCAAAAGGCGAGTAGTGCTTTGCAGATATTCACATGGGCGTTTATCTTCATTGTCGCTTCAGTTGTAAATTCTGCATTCAAAGAATAGCTTGACGATGCTCCGGCAAAAACCGATTACTGATTTGCCTATATTTTTTTGATGGCGTGCAGAAATTCGTCCGTTGCTTGCATGTTGTATTGCTTAGCGACATCGGTATCCTTTTTGACTTTAGCGCCTTCCGCACCGGTTAACATAAGGACGTGCTTACCATCACCTGGCGTGAAGACTCCGATCAGTGAGGGAAATTCATCGCCATTTTTTGTTTTTGTGGTGCCGATTGCATAACTGAATGTTTTACCAGCTACAGTTTCAGAGCCTTTTGTTTCGGCTTTGAAGTTATCCGAGTTGGGAAGGTTTTCTGAGACACCAGAACCTACTTTGCTGGCATTGGCATTGATGCTTTCTTCCAGGGAGGCAGTGCTTTTTGTCCAGGGCAAAGAAGTAAGAATGAGGTGCAAGCCATCCGGCTCATGACGAAGCGACACTATCTTGGTGCCTGCTATGCCGAGATCAATTTGCATTTCGTAGCGAAAACCAGCAGGCAATGGATCGTCTACGGTAGCTATTGTGTTGAGGAGAGCGCGTATTTTTGCAGGGTCCGTTGCATCCTTACGAAACCCACTCATAAATATTCCGCCTGCAACAACCAACCCCACGATGCCGATTGTAACTACGATGGCAGCTACTAAAAGCACCTTTGCCCATTTCGGCATACCGGGTTTGCTTTGGTTCGTTTCGTCCATAATATGCCTCTTTGAAAATTGCCGCGAAAGGGCGCAGTGCAGGAAATGTGGCGCTCAGCAGACCATACATTACCTTGCTGGCGAACGCAAGCAGTTAAAAATTCTGCAGGAATCTCCCGAATATGGGCGCTTGACTGCTTGATTTCGTCCTATTTACAACGAGAGTTTCAATTGCGCTTGCAAAAATTGCGAAGATGGCGCAACGCTGATTTCGCTGACTCGGACTGGTTGAGCTTTGTATGAAGATAGAACTGCCAATTCTTTTTTAGTGACTTTTCGTGGTTCGTCCATGAAGGAAGAATTGAATGAAGAAGCTATCTTTTGGACTACCTTTCGATAGTTATTTGGTTCAAAAAATTCCGCGTATTCTTTCAATAATTCCGGTTTATTGTTTATTTCTGGATAACTCATCTGACCAACCCAAACCTTTTTGACGTATGGCTTAACGAGCTCTATGAGCCGGTTTGGATTACATGGCAAAAGAGGTGCCATCGACACATATACTTTCACGCCGGCTTTGTGCAATTCGCGAATCAGCTCCAGACGTCGCGATAGGCTAGGTGCAGTAGGTTCAAATTGTCTGCGTACAGTTTCATCATCTGTGGTGAAGCTCACACCTACTTGTACAACAGAACCAAAAGACTTGATGAGGTCTAAATCTTGCAACATCAAATGGCTGCGTGTATGTAGTGTTAGTTTGTGTGGTTTGTAGAGTAGTAATTCTTCCAAACACCGCCTGCTAAGCCGATATTTAAGCTCCAGATATTGGTAAGGATCTGTTGCCGAACTAAAAAATATTCTACTGCCAAATACTTTCGTTCGTTCTTTGCGAATAAGTTCTGGTGCGTTTGTTTTGACATGCACCCATTGTCCCCATTCTGAAAAATGATGATTGCCATTCGGAAACTTAGGCACGTAACAATAAGAACAACTAAAAGCACAGCCGGCGTAAGGGTTTATTGAGTAGTCGTATCCGCCGGAAAGAGAGCCTGCTCGTTGCGGCACAAGTATTGATGAGGCGGTAATTTCAGTAATGCTAACCATACTAACGTATGGTATCAGTTATATATGCTGTTGTAAAGCCTAATGAGTAGGGCTGTAGAATCAGGGGCTGTAGAACAAGCGTCCCGTTGGAAGCATTCAAGAATGACATTCAATTATCAAGAAGCAATTTCGAGTTGGAAGAAAAAAATAGAAGAGGCAAATAGCGCCTTCAATCGGCGCCGTTATTCACAAGCAGAAGTGCAGTTTGTAGACGCTCTCAAACAGGCCGAGAGTTGGCCTACAGTTGAAGATGCCATCGAACAAAGGGAGCTTCAATCGGCATTGTCGAAGAGTTTAAATAACCTGGCCGCCATATATCATGCGCAAGGCAAGTTCGCGATGGCGGAAGAAATCTATGTTCGATCACTCGCCATGAAGAAGGAATTGTTTAGCGAAGAAAGCCTTGATTATGCTTTGAATTTGCAGAACCTTGCCGCATGTTACAGCGCCAAAGGTCGCTACGATGAAGCGGAAAAAATGTTCACTGATTCGCTTTCAATTAGAGAACGAATTCTCGGAAATGACCACCCTGAGTTATCTACAACGCTTCGTAATTTCGCTTTGCTTCTAAAAAAACTTGGTAGACACGAAGACGCAACAAGTATGGAAGCACGTGCATCAAACCTCGAAAAGGCGCATTCCTGAAGCTTAAAAGTAATAGAAGAAGCGAACGCACGTTTCATTTATAGCGCGTTCAATTATGGTAACTTTGCCTCTCAGGAACAAAAGACGGCGCTCATACTCATAACAGTATGAGGAGTCTCAAGAACAGCGCGCTCCTAATTGAGTGACACGTTGGTTTGGGAGGGCTTACGATTCGCATGCTTTAGCGATTACCAATCTAAAAGAAACAAGTATTCGAAGAAACTTTACGAAGAAAGCAGGAGAGACCAAAGCAAAAGTATGGAAATCAACAATTCTAGAGAAATTAATAGATATGCTGCCCCCTGGGGTTCCTCCAACAGCACTGCCAAAATTACCAAAAACAAATTGCCGGCAGCAGGACAAAAGAAATCTGCTAACGCGATAGAACCGAAGACCGTTCGAATTGGACGGGAAGAGGTTTCGGTTTTGCCGAAAGATGAATTGGTTGTAGGAGCAGAGTCGTTTGAAAACAACGAACTCGTTGCTGTTAAACATTGTATTCTTTCAAGAAACGCACAGGGAGCCTTCTATGTGCGAGATCTGGCCAGCGATACAGGTACTTTTATCCAGCTGCCAAATCTAGATCGTGCGCACCGCATTCCGCGTAATGTTGATGTTCCTATTTCTGCTGGTGCTATTATTTTTCTTGGTGGTAATGAAGGCGGGCGTATTGAAATTATTGATGCGGGAACCGAAACCTTCGCTCCGTAGAAACGATTGATAGATGGCGAATAGCCGCTATGGTGCTCTCGAACTTCCGAACTTTCGCCTGCTCCTTATAGGTCGGGTGCTAGTTACGCTGGCTCTGCAGATTCAAGGCATAGCCGTGGGTTGGCAAATATATGCTCTTACGAAAGACCCGTTAGCACTTGGGTTGATTGGATTAGCTGAAGCGTTCCCAGCAATAGGCGTTGCCCTTTTCGCCGGCCACGTTGCAGATATTATGGACAGGCGGCGCATCTTAATTGCAGTTGTGGCGACGCTTTCTGCTTGTATCGCTCTTCTTGCGTTCTGCACTCATGTGCTCGATCCGCATTTTGTTATTGCTAGTCTTTTTATAATAGTGGTTATAACTGGATTCGCTCGTGGCTTTTACGGGCCAGCAGCATTTGGAATAGTATCGGATATAGTGCCACGTGAGTTGTATGGCAACTCTTCTGCTTGGAATACGGCAAGTTGGCAACTTTCAGCGGTGGCTGGACCTGTTCTAGGTGGGCTTCTCTACGTTGCGGCAGGACCGACTTGGACATATGGCACTGCCGCTGTGTTGCTTACTTTCGCGCTCTTTTGTTTTTTGATTATCAGTTCCGCCACTACTTTGCCGACGAGTCGAGTCATAAGCGTAAAAGAAAACATGTTGGACGGACTGCGTTTTGTATTTTCGAATCAAGTGATTTTGGCTGCAATGTCACTGGATTTGTTTGCGGTTCTCTTCGGTGGAGCAGTAGCTCTTTTGCCAATATTTACCACTGAAGTATTTCATATGGGTCCACAGGCCCTTGGAGTTTTAAGAGCCGCTCCTTCTATAGGTTCATTCGTAACAGCAGCGTTTTTGACCCAACGCCCAATAGTAAAAAATGCCGGTAATATTTTGCTAGTTGCGGTAGCCGGTTTCGGTTTATGCATGATTGGATTCGGCCTTTCTACCAGCTTTTACCTTTCACTATTTCTGCTGGCATTGAGCGGAGCACTTGATGGTGTAAGTATCTATGTACGATCGACAATTATTCAATTGTTGACACCAAACGATATGAAAGGACGCGTTGCCGCTGTAAACAGCATTTTTATAGGCTCTTCAAACGAAATCGGTGAGTTCGAATCTGGTGTTACTGCGAAATATATGCGCCTTGTTCCATCGGTAGTATTCGGGGGCTTTATGACGTTGGTTGTTGTATTAACAACGACATTCAAAGCCCCGAAACTACGCAAATTGCACATGCACAATCTGGCTGATCCAGATGTCTAGCGAATTATCAATGCGCATGATTTCTAGCGCATGATCGCGCATGGTGATCTAGCGCAAGATCTTTAGACTTTTTCCGCCAGCTTCAGGTTTTGGAGGTCAGAAATGAGATCGGTTCCGGTCGGGTGCCATCCCAATTCCTTCTGAGTTATAGCGCTTGAAGCAAGGCAGTCCATACTCGCGAAAAGTCCCAGAAAACCGTAGAATTCTTGAGCTTCTTCTTGAGTCTTCGAGACAACGGGTAGATTCATACGCTTGCCGAGAGTTTCCGCAATTTTTCGAAGCGGTACTCCTTCTTCAGCTACGGCGTGATAATTTCGTCCCGCTTTTCCCTTCTCAAGCGCCAATCTGTAAACGCGCGCCGCATCTGTTTTGTGGCATGCAGGCCAACGATTTTGACCTTCTCCAACATAGGCAATAACACCTTTCTGCTGAGCGACTTCTATCAAGAAGGTTACGAGACCCTGTTTATATTGATCGTGAACTTGAGGAAGCCGCACGATTGAAACATTTACTCCTTTTGAGAGAAATGAATTTGCCGTTGTCTCTGAAGCGCGAGGAAACATCTTAGAGCTTGGAGCTGGATCTTCCTCTGTAGCTTTACGTCCCGGCGCTATCATTGCGAGTCCGGAAGTAACTACGAAGGGTTTCTTAGTGCCGACGAGAGCCTCACCTATTGTTTCGACGGCGCGTGCTTCAGTCGCGCAGTTTTCTGCAAATTTTGAGAAGTCGTGATTGAATGCTAAATGGATCACACCATCAGTAGTGGCAACTCCCGATTTAAGGCTCTCTAGATCTTCAAGTGAGCCGCGATGGACCTCTGCGCCCAAGTTCTTGACTATCCCCGCTCCTGCATCGGACCGAACCATGCCAAGCACATTATGACCGGCTTCAATTAGCTCTTTTATGACAACAGTACCGATGAAGCCGCTTGCACCCGTAACAAATACACGCATATTAAAAACTCCAATTTCTAGGGAACAGACCAACGCCTCGGCTGCCGGTAGCTGATTTAGGCTACCTTCCCCGGCTTATATTCATAGACCGAAATTAGATCGGAATTCAGTCTATGGTTTGGTCGTCTGCATGACATTGTCCAATCTGCAGTTATCCAGGTAAAGTAGTGGGGTTATACCGGTAAAGCTACTAACTGGGTGAAATTCTTTGGCAAAAGATAATCTGCTCGGAGTATATCTCAAAGACCGACGCACAAAACTTGATCCTGCTGCTTTGGGCTTTCCGCTCACGCGCAGACGAACACCAGGACTACGGCGCGAAGAAGTGGCTCAGAGAGCCAATATGAGTGCGACTTGGTACACATGGCTTGAACAAGGACGTGGCGGCGCGCCATCTCCTGAGGTGCTTGATCGGGTTGCTTACGCATTGATGTTGACGGAAGTAGAGCGCGAACACCTCTTTCTGCTTGCCTTTGGCCATCCGCCCGCAGTGCGGAAACAAACTAGCGAAGGCATTTCGCCTCGCATACAAAAGGTGCTTGATTCGTTTGAATTGAATCCTGCACTGGTGAGAACTGGTACCTGGGATATTGTTGGTTGGAATCGTGCGGCGGAGGTCGTGCTAACTCCATATGGATCCGTACCGCCAGAACAACGAAATATTCTGCGCCTGATGTTTTGTACTCCGCATATCCGAGACTTACAAACCGATTGGGAAGGCGTGGCGCGTTTTGTAGTAGGCGCATTTCGTGCAGATAGCGTGCGAACTGGTCAGGACGTCAAAGAGTTTGTGCAAGAACTCAGCCGCTTGAGTCCAGAATTCGAAAGACTCTGGCAAGAGAATGATGTGAGTGCCCACGGAGAAGGGATAAAATACTTGCGCCATCCAGTTGTTGGTATCTTGGCGCTAGAGTATTCAGCCTTTGGCATTGAAGGTCGCCCGGACCTCGCTATGGTGGTGTACAGCCCTGCGACAGAAGACGATAAAGACAAAATTAGAGGTCTGCTTGCACCGAGCGTGGTACCGCACGAGTTAAGCGTCGAAATCAGCGTTATCGCTCAAAGCTAAAATGCACGCTAGAGAAAGTATAAATATGTGCTAGAGAGAGTATATTGGCTATAAAAGTTGCTATTTCTTCTTATCCGAAACTTTCTCCAGATAAAAAACAAGCGAATCAATTTGTTCTTGTGCGAGTGGACCGCCAGCCTCTCCCAAAAATCCTGGCATAGATTTATGAATTTTGCTGCCGTAGGAAATGACATCAGTCATGCGTTTTGCAAAGGCAGGATCAGTCTTGTATGGACCTCGCAAAGACGGTCCTACAGCGCCATTTGCTTTCACTCCGTGACACATAGCGCAATCTGCTCGGTATAGTTCCTCGCCGAACAATCCCACACCTTGAGCAGCATGACAGCGAGCACATTTTTCGTTGGTAAATATTACTGCTGCTTTTCCCTCGCTCATGCCTATATGTGGATCGCGTATTGTCAATTTCAATGCGATCTTCACTACAGGACGTTTTGGATCATTGGATTGCACTTCAACATTTTTGGTGACGGTGCCTTGCTTCATGGCGGTGTTTACCATTACAACGAGAGTTGTGTGTTGACCTGCGCCTAGTCTTTTTCTGTTCAAAACAGGAACGGTGCAACCGCATGTTGAGGTTATATCTTTGATGATGAGTAATTTGTTGCCAGTGTTTGTGATATTGAAAGAGTGCTTAATTTCCACACCCTCTTCCACAATACCGAAATCGAATTTTTCGATGTTGAAATTGATTTGTGGCGCCAGGGCTGGTGCCTGAGCTGCAGCTGCATTGAAAAAAAAATAGCAAATAACACCCAGTGTTAAGAAAGCAGCTTGCGAAAAGGAAATTTTGGACAGAGTTATTGATGCCTTCATGCTAAAAATCTTTCCAGGTGTTTTTCACCATATCCGAGATAGTCTAACCGTTCAAAATTGGAATCTGGGAAATAATAGACGCGACACTCTCTTTCATTTTTGTGCCCTTCACGATCTTGAGTCGCTTAGTCAATAAGTATCAAGCTGCCTCTCTAAGTCTCAATCGTTTGTTGGAAGTGATCAATTTCTGTCAGGAAGCTTGACTTTTCCTTCTCTGGTAAAAAGGAAGCACGAAAACTATTTCTTGCTAGTTGAAATATTTGAGCGGTCGACAACTTTTGCACGCGTGCGATGTTGAGCAAGTTTGTTTTTACGTAACCGCCGAAATAAGCCGGATCATCCGAATTCACAAGCGCACAAATATTTTGCTCGAGCATGAATCTAAGCGGATAGTCCTTAAGAGATTTGACCACGCAAAGCCTTTTGCTGCTAAAGGGACACATGGTCAATGGAATGCTGTGGGAAGCAAGATAATCGATCAACTTCGGGTCGTCAACTGACTTCACACCGTGGTCGACTCGTTCCACTTTGAGAAGTTCGAGAGCTTGCCAAACATAATCTGCGGGTCCTTCTTCACCAGCGTGAGCAACGACGCGATAGCCATATGATCTTGCCTTGGCGAAGACCGCTTCGAAAAGACTTGGCGGATAGTCACGTTCGGCAGAGTCCAATCCAATTGCAATAATTTTGTCTTTGTACGGAAGTGATTCTTCAAGAACTTTCATTGCTTCATCAGGCGGCAAATCTCGCAAGAAACACATGATCAGAAGCGACGAGATGCCTAGCGCACGAGCATCTTCCATGGCTCGGTGCATGCCATTGATGAAGGTGCTGAATGGCACACCGTTATTCAGATGTGTTTGTGGGTCAAAAAAGATTTCGACGTGTCGCACGTTTTGTCGCGCCACTCGCTTTAGATACGTGAGTGTTAACTCGTAGAAATCCACTTCCTTTACCAGAACCCTGCAGCCCAGATAATAGAGAGCGAGGAAGTCCCCGAGGCTCCTAAATTGGTAGGCCTTTTGTAACTCTTCGAAGCTGCGAAAATGCAAAGTGATCTGATTGCGCTGAGCAAACTTCTGCATCATTCTTGGTGAGAGAGAGCCTTCAATGTGAATGTGCTGTTCACTAAGCGGAAGTCCCATGCATATTGCGGGAAGTTCGCTAATGTGTGCTGTTGGTTTGGTTAGCATTAGTCACCTAGGGATTCACGCCTCAACTACTGTGAGGTGAATAAATTAGCTGTTAGTTTACAACGATCTAAGCGGTTGCTTTTGGCAAAGTGACGCTAAAAACAGTTCCTTTTCCACGCCGGCTGGAGCAGCTGATTTCACCGCCATGAGCTGTGACAATCTTCTTGCAAAGGTACAAGCCCAACCCACTACCCGACATTGCTTGTTTACCAGAGCTGGCCTGTTTGAATCGTTTGAACAAGACCTGTTGTTCTTCTTCAGGTATGCCAGGCCCTGTATCTTCAATTTCTACAGTAACGTGTGAATTATGCAAAAGAGCTCTTACAACAATGCTTCCATCAGCTGGGGTGAATTTCAGAGCATTATCCAGAATGTTTTGCCATAGTCGGCGTAATGCATTTTTATTGGCAAATACCGTCACCGGTCCTTTCGGGAACTCGGTACTTATGGCTATTTGACGCTCTCTTGCTACGGGCACAATGGAAGCGATGCAAGAAGAAAGCGCATTCAAAAGATTGGTGTTTTCCAGAGTGACATCGTCGACAGATCTTTCGAAACGGTAGACTTCAACAACGTTTTGGATCATTGAAACGAGTTGCGAATTGCTCTCTATCAGTTGTTCAAGCGCGATATTCTGGTCATCTGAAATATTGCCCAATCGCCCTTCTCGCATAATTCGGAGGACATTGTTCATACCATGCAAAGGATTTTTCAAGTCATGGAACAATGTCGCCATATACTCTTCACGTTGTGCGCTCAAAGACAGTTCTTGTGCGTTTGCAGGAACGTCATTCGTGCATACGCCCATTAGGATTGGAGGTTTGCCACGGCGCGTTCTAATTATGGTGCCGCGCTGCAATATGTTTACGCGCTCACCACCCTCTGTGTCCAATGCGTAACGCAGCTCAAACTCTTTGCCAACGTCAGAAAGATTTTTAATGGCTTTTTTCAGCTTTTGAGCAGTTTTGTCGGGTAACCAAGAGAGAAACTCTTTCAGAGTAGTCTCATTTGGCTTTTTTTCAAGTCGGTGTAGCGCCTTAAATTCTTCGCTAATCGAGATACTCGAATCATGCGGGTCAAGCGTCCACGTTCCTACGGCGGTCTCCTTTAAAAAAAACGAGACTACGGCGTCTACCGATTGGCGACGCGATTTAGGCAACATACTGCTAGACACCTTGCGACGTTTCATCCCGTGCAGGTTCCCCCTACCTGCATCGCTCCAAGAGCGGTTGAATATATCTAGAGCTACCATATTTTCATGGGATCGCCAAGTCGAAAGGCGACGGCAGCTATATTAAATATCGATTGAAGCCGCACTAGGTGTGCTTCTACCCAATTTCTGATTTAAAGGTAAGGTGACGCGGAAGGTGGATCCATTGCCAACCTTACTCACGCATTCAATATCACCGGCATGGAGGTCGGCAATTTTTTTGCAAAGATAAAGCCCAAGCCCGCTGCCAGGTGGAAAGTGTTGTCCCTGATGACCATGTTTGAAGCGTTGAAAGAGGTATTCCTGGACCTCTTCTGCTATTCCGCAGCCACTGTCTTCCACTTCAATAATCAAATGGTTGTTATTGGTGTGGGTGCGAACAATGATTTGTCCATCTTTAGCTGTAAATTTCAAAGCGTTATCCAATAGGTTATTTATCAAGCGCCGCATGGAAGTTAGATCAATTGATATGGGTGCATTGGATGACGATAACTCTGTAGTGAGCTTGATACCTCGCTTTGATGCGAGGGGCAAAAATGTCTTTACCGACTCTGAAATCAAATTGACGATGTCTGCGTCTTTTAAATCCAGCCTTTGAGTATCGGTCTGAAACTGGTACATATCAATGAGGCGTTGAATCATCGACAAAAGTTGATCGTTATTGTCTTTGAGCATCAACAACACGCGCTCTTGTTCATCGGAAACGGTACCCATTCTCTCGAGTGCAAGCATTTCTAGGAGTCTGCTTGTGCCGGCTAAAGGTCCCTTTAAATCGTGGGTGAGAGCAGCCATAAACTCTTGCAATTGATCTAGCAACGCACTTTTTTTGGAATGTTCGTATGTGAGTTCTTCAAAACGCTTTCTTTCTATGGCATAACGAACGGACCGGCAAATTGATTCGTTACTCGGTTGTCCCTTGATGAGAAAGTCTTGGGCACCTGCTTTGACTGCATCTAACGCTAACTGCGTATCATCTGAACCGGTCAGAACAATGATTGGTATCGAAGGAGACTTTTGCTTAATTTGCACAACGGAATGGAGACCCTTGCTATCGGGAAGATTTAAATCCAACACAACGGCATCAAAATTTTCTTGCGCCAACAACTTAAGAGTATCTGCCAACGATCTTGCCGTTGAATTTTGCAGTTCTCCAATCGTGCTTGCATGCAATGCCCTCTGTAAGAGTTTTGCATCGAGTGGATCATCTTCAACTAGAAGAACTTTGAGAATCGGAAACAATTTCTGTGTTAAATAGTGCGAGGTGTCACCTTTTGAAGATAGCACTCTAAAGCCCATTATGCGCATCACTTAAGCAAGTTAACTCAAGCAGTTGCAATTATTCGGTCCCTAAGGCCGAAAATTGTCAATCTCCCAAACCGCTGACCAATTTCAAATTTCTAGGACTAACGTTCGTTTTCAATAATACTTTGGCAGTGTAAAGCAGATGAAGCTGCTGCTGACAAGGCGCAACTCCAATGAGGCAGGAACCGATTAGTCGCGGTTGTTCAAATCCAACTTCATAGCAAAATCTGCGCGTCCAGGAGAGTAACCTGATGATTCGTCCCTATTCACTGGTACTTCGACGAATCCTGCGTTTGCATAGAGCTTTATTGCGGATTTCAAATAGCTATTCGTTTCAAGAATGAGTCTTTTCCCGCCATTTTCGAGCGCTTTAGATTTGCAGGCATCAATTAGTTTATAGCCAATTTTTTTGCCTTGATACTTTTCGAGCACGCGCATTTTGGATAACTCATAGACATTGCGGTCTCGCTTCAACAGCGCACAAGTACCTGCAATTTCGTCACCCACTTGTGCAAAGAATATGAATCCACCTTTCTTCAATATGTGCTTTTCGGGATTTGCAAGCGCTTTGCGATCTGGTTCTTCGAGTGAGAAGTATTTTGAGATCCACTCTTCATTGAGCTTTACGAAGTGTTTCTTGAGCTTCGGACTATACTCTTTGATCTTCACAGAGAAATGCTGATTTTTTTTCCTGAGCGCTTGAAAGCGTTTGTCCAAACTCTGTTTGTCCAATTCTTGCTCTAACTCAGTGAGAAGTTCGAGAATATTATTTTCACAAGACTGTATTAAGTCGTCGGTGACCGTTCTCAAATCACGCCAAATGTTGTTCATCATATTGTGCAGTGCACGAGCTTTCGGTGTCAGGCTGAGGAGGGTGCGTCGTTTATCCATTTTGTCCGGCACGGCTGAAACCAAACCCCTATCTTTCAACTCATCAATGATTTGAATTACGGACGGATGAGTGATGGAAAGTTTGTCTGCTATCTCAGTTACGGATAGTGGAGAGTCTGTACTCAATAACTGAACGAACGGAAACCATCTTGGTTCGAATCCTGAATCTACGCCTTTATAAATAGACGCGATGTCTTGACCAACCTTTTCACCCAGGCGTCTCAGACGCGCGCCCAGCGCTAAGCTTCCAAACTGGCTAAAATAGTCCATTAAAGAATCTCCGGAACTGGTGGGTTTGCTAGTTCTGCTCTTAAATCAGCAAATTCGCCACACGGTCATTTTTACAATACGTAGGTATTTACGTAGGCACCTACATATAAAACTCGAGAATTATGGAAAGGCGATCGAAGTATGTCAAGATTGCATTCGAATGTGAACGGCGAGATACTGTTGTTGTAATGAGGTAATGCCGGAATGCAACTATGTAAGTTCTTGGGAACAAAGTACTCGATTATCCAGGCTCCGATCGCCGGTTCGGATAATGCCAAACTTGTTGCCGCCGCATCAGAAGCTGGAGCGCTTGGCTCCTTAGGTGCACAGTACAGAACGCCAGAGGAAATTCAGAAAGTCATTTCAGAAATTAGAGAAGTGACAAGCAAACCATTCGCCGTGAATTTGTTTGCGCATAGACCGGAGACAACTCCTAGCGACGATCAAATAGCAAAATCCAGAAGCTATCTAGACGTTTACTATTCACGTTTTGGAATTACAGCCCCCACCACGGAATTCGTAAAAAAAGGCATAGATACCGAGGCTCAACTCGAAGCAATTATAGAAGCGCAGGTTCCTGTTTTTTCCTTCACTCTGGGACTGCTCGAAGATAAATGGCTGAAAGCATTTAAAAAAGCTGGCACGTTGGTGATTGGGACAGCAACAAATGTCAAAGAGGCAAAAGCACTTGCCGATTCCGGTGTTGATGCAATCACAGCACAAGGTTCTGAGGCCGGAGGACATCGCGGCACATTCATAGGTGATGCTGAAGACTCCATGATTGGTGGATTCGCATTGATACCACAGATCGTTGATGCAGTCCGTGTTCCAATCATAGCTGCTGGTGGCATTATGGATGGACGAGGTATCGCAGCGGCACTCGTTCTTGGTGCAGCAGGAGTCCAGTTAGGAACAGCCTTTCTTACCGTATTGGAATGCCCAGTTAATGCTCAATACAAAGAAGCGGTTCGAAACCACGATGCTGATGACACCACGATTACGAAAGTATTTTCAGGTGCACCAGCAAGAGCCATTAGAAACTCTTTCATCGCAGATAACAGCGATAAACCATTGCTGCCCTTTCCCTATCACAACAAGCTAACTCGACCAATTAGACAAGCCGCCAACCAAGCTGGACAAAACGAGTATACGAATCTTTGGTCCGGTCAGGGTGGACGTTTGGCACGTGAACTTTCTGCAAAGGAACTTGTCGAAAGGCTTGTTGCTGAAACAGATGAGGTCTTGGCGAAAATAGCGGCACTTCACTAACAATAGAAGTTCTCCTCTTGCTAAGATGAAATTGGAAATCTCGGGCACATCTAGGTGGAAATCTCAAATTCAGTAATCTTAGATCAAGGTAGGGTCATCTTATGGACAAAGAACTACCCCCAGGCGAACCATTCTGGAAAGAACGAATCATTTTTGACCAGGCGATTCTTGAAGGAAAACCTGTCATCAAAGAAACGCGAGTTTCAGTCGAATCAGTAATTAGACTATTGGCGAAAGGCTGGTCAGATGCAGATATTCTGAGAGACCATCCCGAATTGCAAATTGAAGATATTCGCGCCTGCTTAGCTTATTCGCAAGATCGTCGGTTTCAATCGTATAGAAAAACTTTGATTGATACAGACGATTGAACCACTATTTCAATTCATTTTGTAATCGTCTTGCAATTTCTTTGCTTCTTCAGACAGGCCCACTGCGGTGAGAAGAAATAATCGTCTTTTCAAAGCATTCTTTAATGTAGGAGACGATTCGCCTTCGCTTTTAGAATATGATGCAGCAAGTGTTTTGAAGGTTTTTTCCGATTCGCTGAAGAGCCGTTTCTTTTCAGTATTCGAACTTACCCAGGATATTTGCTCCAAAAGGAAGTCGGCGTATAGCTTGCGCAAGGAATTGGTTTCCTGATCATCAATTCCTTTTTTCTCTTGCTCGATTTTGATAACGCTTTCAAAGAAATTGTTGGCCGAAGAAAGATCTTTAAGTGCGGCACATTTCGCTACGTATTGCTCAATTGCAAATTGTGGTGCAGAAAATTGTTTTCTACCAGGTGCATTCAAAGATTGCTTAATTACCTGCTGAGCATCAACCAATTTGCCAGCTTCGATATAGGAGATTCCCACCGTAGATAACTGACTACTGATGTCCAATTTAGCAGGACAGTCATTCTTTTCAAGTCCGGCTATTTCGGTCGCTCTTTTAATGTCGCTTTTAGCGGCGGCAAAATGCCCATTATTGATCTTAGCTGATGCTAGGGTGAGAAGAAGATTAGCAACGTTTGGTGAATCAGATCCATAGTGCTTTTCGTAGATGGCGAGCAATTGTTGATCTAAATCTTCCACTCGCTGATTGTGATCCATTTCGTGTTCTAGAAAAACCATTGCTTGAAGGATAGGCGTTAATTTAAAACTATCTTTTCCTGTGGCTGCTTGCCTTATCTCAAGCAAACTTTCCAGAATATGTTCTGCACGAACACGTTGTCCCTCATTTCCACGCACAAATCTAAACGCTTGTGGCAAAACATTATTTGCTCCATTTGGAGCCCTTCGCTCGATCAATTCGAAACACCGTTTAGCCAAATCTGAATTCAGATCTGTCAGTAGTAAGGCATTTGCAGAAAATCCAAGCAATCTATTGACTCGATCTGAATTCTCCGTTTTTTTATCGTATACCGAAAGAGCTTCTGTTATCAGTGTTATGCCTCTGGCTTGAGTTTCTGGATTGCGAATGAGCTTCTGAGCCAAATCCAGCTTTGCAATTATGAGTTCGATGGATGCAGGATCTTTGGAGAGTTCGTCAATCTTTTTCTCGGCATTCTCAAGCAATTCCTTTTGCTTGTTTTCCTTTTGTGCTGCTATATCGGAATCTATTTTTGTAGCCTCTTCAACTTTCCCTGAGGATTTTAGAGCATCTGCTAACCTTCGACGTACTTGGCCGAGTTGCAACTCGCTTTCTGGACTGCTTTCCTGTTCGAGTTTTTTAATGGCTAAATTGTACAAATGCACAGCTTCTTCGGCTTTGCCATTTTGGACCAGCGAATTGCATAGTGGATCTAAACCAGTAGTCGTAAACGCAGAACCATTGCTTTGTAGTCTTATCAAATAGACCACTTTCAAGAGTTGTTCTACTAACTGGTATCTATCCTTGTTAGTTCCTCCCGTTGAAATTGATCCGGCAGCACTTTCAACAGCTGATAGACCTTGATGCCATAGCGGCGATTGCGGAATGCTTTTCTGGTTGTCTAAGTATGGTGTAAGTATTTGCACGATTTCAGTCGTTGACTGTTTCGCATCATCCATTTTATTTTGCTTCAACTGAGCCTCAAGCAAAGTGCTTAATGGTGAGATCCAGCACAAATTGTCGGTGTTGCGCGATTTCAGGTATGAAACGAGCTCTTTATCGTTTTCCAGCTCGTCAGCGTCCTTATGTTCTTCGGAATAGATCCTTGAAAGCGATCCGTATGCGTTTTGAACCTCAGCTATTTCGAATTGAGGAGCAGCTTTCACGAGAGCGAGCGTTTTTTTGGCAGCAACTTCTGCGTCTTGAAATTTACGTTCGCGCTCGTTAGCCGCCGCTAAGACATGGAGAATTTTTATCTCTCGTTGATCTTTTCGATCGGTAGTGCGCGAATTTAGGTCATCTGCCTTTTGAGATATGTACAGAATTCCTGTGTTGTTACCGGCAGAAAAGTAGCGAGTGTTTAGATAGGTAGCCAGGTTTGTCATCGATTCTGCAAAGAGCTGGAGCTCTAAAGAGGACAACTGATCTGAAATGGTCACACTTTTATCAACTAGTGGTTTGGCTTTATCAAAACTCCCACATGTCAAAGGCTCGACAGCCGCAATCAAATATTCATCCGCAGCAGCAAGGGTTCGACCCGCTTTCAAGTAATCTGCTGCGTTCTTTTCGTGATCGTTTGGTCCCTTTTTCCTGAGGACATTTTGCACTCCCTCAAATTGTAGAACCGTTCCGAATTCGTCCATCAAGTGTTCTACTCGTTCATCATATTTGCGATCTTCGGGTCCATAGTTGGAGGCTTGTGGTTGAGGCTTTTCGATCAGTTGATGCGGATCCCCGCCCATTTTTATAGAGCCATTTCCGTTGTAGGCGAAATATTCATCGTTGCCAATAGACAGTTCGCCGCCTTTACCATCAGTGATATAAGACCCTCTAGGAGTGGTATTTCTTTCGAGTGGAAACCTCAATTGCATTTCGTCTGTAAGTGCATCTGCCCACATCATCTTTGGAAATACAAGTGACTTCACTTTTTCTATGATCTGATCGTCATTGCTTTTACTACCGGTACTCTTCAAAACCTCGCAAGTTTTTACTTCGCCCAGGGGGCTAATAGAGACGTAAATTATTGCGTTTCTGTAGTCGCTAATCGCTTGGCAGGAAGAAATAATTTTTTCTTCTGTAGCACGCTGATAGGCTCCAAGTTCGGAAGTATTCATACTGACGCTAAGAGCTTTTGTACTTATAAATGGCAAGGAAAATGCTAAGAAAAACAGTCCACAAAGCAATTTTCGATTCACGGCATAAATCTCCTAAAGCAAGGCAAGTACATGATAGCAAGTATTAAACTATCAAATTATCAAGATCGTCGGCAACAGCCTACATAAGTCGTTTTTAGGTTGTCGTAGCACATCTCAACTATGCGCCAGAATTAAGCAGGTACAGTAAAGATAATTGCGGTGCCGCGATTTGCTAATGTTTCGGACCAGACTTTGCCGCCCAGGCGTTCAACATTGTTGCGGGCAAGGTACATAGAAAGGCGAGAGCTATAGCTGTCTTCGGAATGTTTGCCGGGAACAAAGCCGACGAACATATCTGCTACTTCTGATTCAGGAAGCTGGGGCCCGGAGCTATTTACTGCTATCTTCAACTCTCCATTTTTGATGCCAACTTCTACGCGTACTTTGCCGCCGACATCGGTAATTGAAATCGACTTTTCAATAATTTGGTGCAGCACCGCTTTGACAGCTTCGCGATTGGTGGAAATACTAGGCAATCCGGCGACACCTTTGTAGTCCAAGCCCAATTGTCTTTCACGGGCAAGTGGAGAAAATTCTTCCAGGCAATCCGCAACAAGACGTTGGATGCTGAACGATTCTTTGGTGGTAACTGGAGTTGGCATTATGCCGCCGTAAACCATTAGCAAGCTGTCGATGATTCCTAATAAATGTTCGTATTGGGTATGCAATTCTGCTAGCGATTGTCCAACAGATGGATGCATTGTATCTGGTGCGTTTCGTAAAATGGTTGCCCAACGAGATTCGGCTGCCACAATAGGAGCGCGGATAGATTCAGATAGCATTCCAACAATTTCATTTCTCAGTTGTGCAATTTCGCTGCGCAGAGATTTATCGCGCAACACCATGATGTAGCCCTTTATTTCTGAATCATCCCCGCCAACCGGCTGAAGGTGAGCCAGAACTTCCACGGCTTTAGGTTGGGTTCGGTGAAAGACAACTCCTTCCGGATAAAACTGATTGATTAGATCGGCCGGATCACCGCTGTGTTTTACAAATACTCTTGCAGCTTGCTTATCGTTTCCGCGTGGTTCGCCAGGTTTCTTGATGAGATCAAAGCAAAGTCTTCCTGCAATTTCTGCTTCAGTTGTTCCTGCCCAATTTAGAAATACAGGATTCGCGCTGAGAACATTTCCATATTGATCGAGAAGGAGGAAACCCTCAGTTGAACTTTGCAGTACGGCATCGAGTTTGTGTTGCAGTGAAACGGCTTGCTGGTTGGCATTGTTTAGTTGCTTAGACGTTTCACTTAGCTGTTTTGCTTGAGTTGCGACTTGCCGGTTGAGTGCATCGAATTGGTTATTGGTTGTCTCGGCCTGCTCGGTTTTTTCTTCGGCTTCAATTGAAACTTTGCTTAGCTGACCGCGAAGGTTCTGCACATTCGCCCGTAAGGAGGCAATCGTACTTTCAATTTTGTCGCTTAAATCAAGCCATTCGCTTGATGCCCCAACAAGCTCTGTCGGATTCGGCTTTTGCGCAGAAAGGTCGGCTACTCGCCTGGTTAGCAGTTTCATTGGCAAAGCAATGCTTTTGCCAATTCCAGCAGCAAGCAGAAATGACAAAACTAACGCCAGAGCAGCAGTTGCGCCATAGAGAGTTAAGTTGGCGACTAATTTGTCTGATGTGCCACTCACCGGTGTAGAGACTAATATCATTCCGACTTGCTCTACAACTGGACCGCGCGGATCAAGCCGCACTGTCAAATATTGTGGTGACCACCAGCGTCCTGCTTTTTCAAAGCCTGAAGCTGTGTGAAAAAGATTTGCAATCCAATTTTTCGATGTTGGAATTGCTCTTGTACCGAGCTGATTTACTTCGCTCAAAAACGCATTGCGTTCCATAACCAAATCTGTCGTCACTTCCACGATTTTATTGTTGTCGTAGCGCCAGAGAACGAGGTCGATATTGTTTATGTAGTTCGGCAAAATTTCCAGTTTTCGCACTTCACCAATAAGGAACTCACTGTTAATTGGCTGACTGACAATGAGTACGCCGCCGACAGAGCTTGTAACTTTGATCGGCACCATGTAGCTAAAAGTTATGTAGTTAGGGGTAAACGCAGCATAACCAGACCACTGCCCCATTCGGGTGAAAACGTAGTCCAGCCCCTTACTTTTCGATCTGATGTCTTCTCCGAATTTCGAGGGCGTATCAGAGCTGTAAAAAACACGACCTCTTTCATCAACTACTGTTATGAAGCCAACGAGATTGCGGGCATCAATTACCCCTTTTAAAAATGTAGCAACTGCAGCGCGGTCTTTTTTCTCATAGGGGGTGAGGAGATTGGTGTCTTTGGCAAGCGTATTGGTAAACGCGCCATTCATTTTTTGAATGCTGCTTAGGTCGTCGCCGATCTGCTTTACTGCCTTCTCAACTTTTTTAGAAGCAGTGTCTCTGGCATCCTGTAAAACAAAGAAAATTGAATAGCCGGCATTGCCAAGTACCATGACTATGATCACGGCACAGAAGGCGAGCGTTAATCTGGCAGTAAGGGCCAAAGTTTTCCCAAAATGTAAGCGAGTCTTCGACGTTCAAGTGTAGCTTATCCTGTAAGGCAACACCTGCCGCCTCTTAGAGCTTTATCCAGCTCTTTACCGGCGCGGCGAATTCTATAATAAATCCGAAAATTAGAAAGCGCTTATTTTTTATCTGCTTTCGCTTACTTTTCTATATTCAGTCTGCACTTGTATGGCACGAATTAATTGGTTCGGCCCGCAATAGCCAAGTTCAAGGAGAATTTGCCCCAAGGGCTTGGATTCCTGTCCGGCTGCAACGTCAGACCGCTGAATATTGAGCGCTTCGTCTAGTTGATAGATGGTTATGTAACCCAATTCAACGAGAATCTGGCCGATAAGAGTCTTGTTTGTGTTGCCGCCGCTTGTGGTTTCGTCTTTTGTTTTTGAAGGCTTGCTCATATTCTTGTTAAAAGGTCTTTGAGTTGGGTTCTACTACTACGAAGAGAGAAGGATTCAGACCGCTGGACACACCCGAAAGTTACAACTTATGGCTGCTGGGTTTCCCCCCTGACCAGGTTCATCGGCTCTCGCCGCATCCAACGATCTGTAATGAGCCATTATAGAACATTGGAGGGAAGCTGAAAATAGGCCCCTTGGTATCACATATAGTGGCACAATCAGGTCTTTAGTCTTGTCCTCCGGCGGCAAAGTCGGATCCACCAGTGTCTGTCATGTTCCAGCGCAGTAATTCTCTGCGCCATTCCAAATCTGCTTGTGCCTCTTTTACGAGGCTCGATAAGCCTTGAAAGTCCGCAAATGACAGGTCGATCGCCACACCGAGATCGAATGTAAGTTTGACTCTTTCGCAGTTTGGAGTGCAGGCCATGCAAACCATGTGGTCTGGTCCGCAGACTTCAAATAACTGTGCTTCATCGCATTGAAGCGGATCTTTTTGCCAATTTAAGTATTCAACAAACTGTTCATCTTCAAGACTTTGCTGAACCAACAGAACCAGAGCCTGATACTGCGTGTGAGTCAGGTATACAGTGACTTCTTGCCGACGAAAGTCAAGTGCAAACTCGCCATTTTCCTTGTCGAGATAGAGGTCTGCAAACGCGTTTGCAAAGCTAATCTGGTAGTTAGTGCTGGTTTTCATTGAGGGTTTCTAGTGCCGGAGCCAGTTGGCGATATCTCGTGCATGATACGTAATGATCAAATCTGCTCCTGCTCTCACTATTCCAGTGAGAGTTTCGAGGACAACTCGGCGCTCATCAATCCAGCCATTAGCGGCGGCAGCTTTGACCATAGAATACTCTCCTGAGACATTATATGCCGCAATAGGCAAATTCGTTATACTTCTGGCCTTGCTAACCAGGTCCAGGTAGGATAACGCCGGCTTTATCATCACCATGTCGGCGCCTTCTTCAATATCCAGTTCTATCTCTCTGAGCGCTTCTCGGCCATTGGCGGGGTCCATTTGGTAGGCCTTCCGGTCTCCAAACTGAGGTGTTGAGCCCGCCGCCTGACGAAACGGACCGTAGAGTGCAGAAGCGAACTTGGCTGAATAGGCGAGTATCGGAGTGTTTTGGAAACCTGCCTGGTCTAAAGCGGCACGTATAACTCCAATGCGACCGTCCATCATGTCTGATGGCGCAATAATATCGGCGCCAGCTTCCGCTTGAGAAACCGCTGCTCTGGCAAGTAGTTCAACACTACTGTCGTTTTCCACTACACCGTCAGCGCCAACTAAGCCGCAGTGCCCATGGTCTGTGTATTCACAAAGGCATGTATCTGCAATTACTACCAATTCCGGAAAATTCTTTTTGGCGGCTCGAATAGCCTTTTGGACGATGCCTTCTGCTTTCCAAGCTTCGGAACCTTCTGCATCTTTGTGGTTCGGAATGCCAAAAAGCAAGACAGCGCCTATTCCTGCTTCGACTGTGGTTTCGAGATCCTTGATGAAATTGTCGATACTCAACTGAAAAATGCCCGGCATCGATTCAATTGGGTTTTTTATGTTTGTCCCTTCAACGATGAAGTACGGATAAATGAGCTTTTCTGGACGAAGATGCGATTCGCAAACCAAATCACGCAGTGGTGCGGTAGCTCTCAAGCGGCGTGTTCGGTTAGTGATAGCCTCATTTCTCGATTTAATTGAGAGCTCCGATATGGTTGCCGTTTTGGTCATTGTGCAAGCCCCGGTCCTAAAAGAGATCGATTTGAGATAACTATAACTGTTAAAGTCATTTTCTGGACTCCTGCCCGGCGAAATGAGCTTTGATTGTTTCAACAAGACCTTGTAAGTTGTGGGGTTTCGCTTCCAGATCCACGCGCTGGAAACAGGTTTTCATGGTCTTGGATGTCTCCGGTCCAATTGATACAAGTGTAATTTCAACCGGTATGTGTAAGGGTTGAGACACACCTGCCAGAAATGAAAAATTCCGAGCAGTTTCCCCGCTGGCAAAAATAATGGCGTCTACCGATTTTGTGCTCAAAATTGTGTTCAATTCAGCCGTGAGCTTCTCCACATTGTCCGGCAACTTTGTTTGATAGGCCTCGACCGTGTCTACAAAAGCTCCGGCCTTAGTCAACTCCTCTCCTATGAAAGGGCGTCCCACATTTGTGCGAGGCCATAAAATTCGCACTCCTTGCAAAGACGGATAACTTGGAAAGTGGCTTACGAAACTTTCTCCCACCGCTTCAGGAGGAGCATAGTCGCACTTCCAACCATGATTGCTAATTGCTCGTTTAGTCGTTTCACCGATAACTGCGATTTTTGGGAAACTTGCTGGAAGCTTGTTCTTATCTGTAGACATGCCTGCAGCATCTAGTCTGCTCAAAAAGCTCTCAACGGAATTTATGCTTGCGAAAAAAATCCAATCGTATTCGGTTAAGTTTTTGATGGCGTTATCTAATTCTTGCCAGGAGCTGGGTGGGGTAATGCTAATCATCGGTAGCTCTATAACCTGTGCACCGAGATGCTCCAGTGCAGATACCAAGTCTTTTGATTGGTGCTGAGCACGCGTCACTAAAAATTTTCGATTCTCAAGAATTGCAGACATCATTATGGAGGTGATATTGCATTTGGTGCTAGCATTTTTAGCCCGTAAAGAATACTTTCTGCTCCCATTTTCAAAAGCTTGATGGCGAGCTGTTCGCCAAGTTCTTCTGATTGCTCCGTGTTTCCAATTATTTCATGTCTAATTACTTCGGAGCCATCAATTGCGGCTACACATCCAATCAGTTTTAACTCGCTGCCGGAAGCTTGCGCAAAGGCACCAATGGGTACGGAGCAGCCGCCACTCAAGCGCCTTAGTAATGTTCGTTCTGCTGTTATTTCCGCTCTGGTCTGTAGATCTTCTATTGTTTGAAGCAAGGCAATAATTGCATTGTCGCCCTGACGGCATTCGGCTGCCAGAGCGCCTTGACCAGCAGCCGGAATGCAGGAATCTAAATCTAGATACTGCGAAATTCTGTTTGTCAGCTTCAAACGAATAAGGCCGGCTGCCGCCAAAACCATAGCTTCACATTGCCCTTCATCGAGTTTTCGCAATCTGGTTGGGATGTTTCCTCTAATATCGACAATTTCCAAATCTTTTCGAATGGATCTAATTTGCGCTGTTCGTCGATTGCTGGAAGTGGCTAATTTGCAGGCTGCGGGCAACTGTTCCAGGCGCAAATTATCTTTGCTGACCAACACATCGCGTGCATCTTCGCGTGCAAGAACCGCAGCAAGACTGAGTCCTTTTGGTAGTTCAGTCGTAAGGTCTTTCAAGCTGTGCACAACAAAATCAACTTCGTCGGCAAGCAGCGCGTCTTCCAACTCTTTTACGAAAACACCCGTTCCGCCTAAAGAGGCTATGGGACTTGATTTGTCTTTGTCTCCACGGGTTGTGATCGCAATCATCTCAAAACGCATCTTGGGATGTTCTCGCAAGAGTTTGTTGATCACTATTTCTGTTTGGAGGCTTGCTAGTTGACTGCCTCTTGTGCCTACCCTTATGGTGCCAGGCTTCTTACCAGATGACATGCGAAGTGTTCCTAGATTTATGGTTTCACCAAAGTCGATTTGCGCTTGTGCTTTGGCTGATCTACCGAGCCGCTCAGTTGGGAGCTGAGGTTAAACAGAGTTCTCAGCGCTTCCGCCTGTTGCCTCAAAATTTCGTAGTCGTTAGTCGCTTTTAGTTGTGTGGTTGGATGATGAAGAATCTGATTTACGATTGCTCGGCTGATTTCTTCCAACTCGTTGCGAGCTTCTTCACCTTCAGCAGCAGATCTGGCGTTGCAAACGCGGGCAATGTGCTCCATGCGAATCGATTCAATCTTTTCACGTAATTCTGCAATTGTAGGCACAAGGAACAACGTTCGTTGCCATTCTTGAAACTCTCTCAAAACTTCAAAAACAATGCTTTCCGCCTCAGCAACAAGAGATTGTCGTTCTGCCCTATTTTCTTTTACGATATTGCCGATGTGATCGGAATCGAAATAGTGGGCATCCAGCAGTTCTGCAATGGCTGGATCAGCATTGCGAGGAACTGAGATATCGATTACGTTCAATACTTTCTGGTTGGTGCGCCCTTCTTGGAGAAGATCGGCGCGCAAGAGATACTGCGGAGCAGCAGATGCAACTATAACGAGATCCGCTTCAGCAGCTGCCTTATGACGCAAGTCAAAGTCTTCCAATATTTCCAAATTTTCAATATTGCGAATCTTGTTTTGCCTGAAAGCATCAAGTCGTTCTATCGTGCGATTTGCGGCTATCACACGGGCTTTTCCATCCGAAAGAAGAAGCTTGAGACAAATTTGACCCATCTTTCCCGCGCCCAAAACGAGCACGGTTTGCCGGTTATAACTACCCAATAATGATTTGCCAAGTTCCACTGCTGCAGAGCTAATGGAAACAGCCTTCCTTGCCATGCTCGTTTCCGTGCGCACGCGCTTCCCGCAAGTTAACGCGAGCTTGAAGAGAGAGTCCATAATGGCTCCTGCGGTTCCGGCTTGCAGAGCTTCTTGATGGGCGGTTTTCACCTGCGACATTATTTGCCCTTCACCAAGGACCATGCTGTCGAGCCCGGCAGCTACCCGAAATAGATGGAGGGCGACGTCTTCGCGCAAAAGCCTAAAATTGGGTTTGAGCGCTCCATGATGGGCGATTGTCTGAACCGAGTCAAAAAAGGCGTCAATCTCTCGCCATCCAGCTACCACGTTGCTGACAACCGCGTACACTTCCGTTCTATTACAGGTTGAAAGCAAAACTGCTTCTTTTACATGCGGAAAGTGTTTTAGCCCTTCTAGGGCGTGCTTTAGGCAAGATTCCGGAATAGTAAACCGTTCACGAATAGCGACTGGAATGTCGTGATAATTCAACCCACATACAACCAACTCGCTCATGCTCTATAGATGCCCCGAAAAGTGCTGCCGGTATATGACAACCGGCAAAGGTTTCCAATTCGCGAAACCTCTATATCGATTGCGCTCAACTCAATTAAGGATTCCGACAAGTTCATACATAGAAATTATAGCGAACGCACAACCCGGATTGGGTCGTCAGTTCGGCTGATTTTAAAGTAACGATACTGGGGGCTAAAGGAACGGAAAATTTATGGTACGGGAAGGATGGGGTTTTTGCCAAGAAAAATGACACCGTATATAGTGGCTATTCTAAAAAATAGAGGTCCACGGTTTCCGAGCAATGTTATAGCTTCTGCAATGTTATAATCGGGCGGCGATGGCAAAAATACGATTGCGAGCGTTTTTCTCTAAGTATCCCGTTCTTGATGAGATGCGGGTAAAGTTCTTCGTCAACCTGTTTACTTGCATATTCGATTTCTTCGATGGTTCCTATCCAATTCTTCGTTGTTCCAGTAAAGCCTCCGAAGAATATTTGGCTTCTGGAAAGCAAGCTATTTTAGCCATTTATCATGGTCGCATTATCGGCATGCTTCGCATCGTTCCTGATCGAAGCAAAGTCACGATTCTCATCAGTCATCACCGGGACGGAGAGGTTGTGGCTAGAGTCGCGCAGCAGATGGGTTATTCCACAGCGCGAGGTTCGCCAACTTACAAAGCTGTGGAAGGAGCCATGCAAATGTTGAAAGCCACCCAGCAAGGCAAGAGTTTGATGATAACTGTGGATGGTCCGCGCGGTCCAAAGTATGAAGTGAAAAGCGGTGTCATTCGAATAGCGGAATTAGCGCAGATACCAATTATCCCATTCGTCTGTCGTCCTTTAGCGGGAGCATTTGCATCTTGGTCATGGGACTGGATGATGGGCGGCTTCTGGGGTTGCCCAATGCTTTATATGGTTGGCGATCCAATTTATGTTCCGGCTGATATAAGCGATGAAAAGCGCGAAGAATATCGAAGTTATCTCGAAAAAAGCATGGAACGACTGCGCCGCCTAGGTGCAAACTTCTGGCACCAAGAAGACGACACTACTTTCACCAAAGAAAAGAAACCCTGGACTCAACCGGAGTTAGCTCCGGTGAGTAAGACCCCTTTTCAGTAAAACAATTGACTGTAAGCAATAAATCAGATGCGCAGGCCAATTCCAAAACCTGCACCAAAAAACCACACCGAGAAAAATAGTTAGAGATAATCTCGGATGAACTTCATTAATCGGTTCGGAGGAGTTGGATCTAATTGCACTTCTTCGTTTGGACCAAGTGGTTGCCGATTGAAACGTTGCATTAGGTCTTGCAAGTGATATCGCGAAATCGCTGGTTCTGAGCCTGTGCTTTTCAATCTTGAAGTATCTGCATAGCCTCTACCCCAGTAACCAGAAGGAGTGGTGCCATCAGCTTGTTGGATTGAAAAACTTCTATTCATATCGGCTGCCAGTGCTTGCCCTAACGGACTCTTATCTTGACCAAGCAATGCCAGAGCTTCTTGACGGTTCAAACTTTCAACCGGTTTACCTGTAGCTTGTTCTCTGTTTTTTACTGCATCATTCAGAGCAGCCATAGCGAGTTGTGGGAGCAACTTGTTCTCATCGAGTTTGCTTATCATATCGGCAGCTTGGTCCGGATGATTTTGGCAGAAAGTGCGAACGTCGGTTAACGCTGCAGAAAGACTTCTTTCAGCGGACTGCTGATCAGTAGCTGCGGTTTGATTGTATTTTCCTTCTACTTGATTCACTTCCGACATAACATCATGGAAGGATGAAAACCCATACTTCTCGAGTTTGGCTACATCATCATCCCTCATCCCGGCTTCGCGCAGTTTAGTTGTGAGAGCTGCTCCGTCTTCCGGGTTTTTGAAGGAAGCCATGTATTGTGTGACTTCATTTTGAAGGCGATCTGTAGCACCGTGGTTTACCGAATACGTGTTTGCATCCCTACCGATTTGAGTTAGTTCTGCTTGTCTGTCTGGAGGTTGTGCCACTAGAGTCATTCCCTATTGAAGGAGTTCTATAGCTCTAATTTAAAGTAGCAAAGTGGCAAACTTTGGTCAGGCTGAACCATGGAAGAGCAATCTTGGAGTCGGCCTCAGCCTTGTGGGTGGCGATTATGGAATTGGACGCACGCGTCCACGATTCCTCCACATAAAGGGAGTTTACTAGGAGAGTAATAAATGACTTGCCACCAAAGGCGAAGGAGGAGCTATGAAAATCAATTTGATTCTACCTGCACTTGCCGGTTTGATTTTGACTCAATTCGCTCCGCAAGCGGCTTGGAGCTGGGATGGATGCAGAGGCGGTTATGAAACGCCTCGACAAGTACGTCATGAAATTCGTGAATTGAGACGTGCTGAACGCTATGGATACGCGGCACCCTACGGTTACGGTTATGGCCCAGCACCATGCTATCGCGGCGGATTGTTAGGGTCACTAGGAAGAGCGATATTCTAAAAGAACGCGATTGGTCTTAAAAAAAAGCACCAGAAGTGGTGCACGAAAAGGGCGGCCATAAAGGCTGCCCTTTTGAATTAAATATAAATTTTGACGTATGAATGCGCTACTGAGCGTCAAGAGCAGGATCTTTGCGTTCCATTATTGTTGCTGGCTTTTGAATGACTTCCTGCTTTACGATTGTGCGATCTTCAGACGTAGGTTGTGTTTCAATCGCTTTTGGTTTCACGGAGACATACTCATAAACTGGTTTTTTATAGGCAACATGGTGAACATGTTTTGGACGATGAGAAACAGTTGTATGGCGAACGATCATTGATTTGTGTTGAACGACCGGTTTTTCCTGAATTGCTTGTTTTTCTTCGTGCACAGTGGTTGTACGCACTTCGGTGTTCGGAATCGCAACCTGTTCATGACGTTCCATAATAATAGGCGAACTAGTCTTTTCTGTATTCCCGTTACTGTCTGTTACTTCCTTTGTCTGTACGACAGCAGGTTTCATATAACTATCTAAAACCACTGGAACTGATGGAGCTGTTGTAGTGGTTTGAGTTGTTTCTCGGACAACATTTTCGGCGGCTAGAGCCGGCAAGGTTAAGGTTGCTGCCGTGGCGATGACAAGGTATGCACGTGTTCTCAATCTCATCGGTATTACTCCTTTAGTTTATTAAGAAGACGTTGTTCCGGACAGAACAGTTCCGGCAACGATTTTGCTGTGTATGGCAACCTACATGATTGGCGGGGCTTCTGTTAACATTAGAACCCTCATTTAAACCGTGAAAATGTCATCACACGAGCTAGTGAACACATCGCCCAAAGACATTGATGCTTGGAATGACTGTTCAACTAGCGGTGTTGTAAATTACAGCAGCAATGAAGGAAGCACCATCTCTGGCAATTCCAAAGCATTTAAATTAGATCGCTTCATGTCAGACGGAAGCAAATGGCTAAAGGAATAGGAAGCCAAAAATGTTGCACGTTAAGGGACAAATTCCTTTGGTTCCAGCCATCATGGTCGGTTGGGAATCCAGACCATTTGTCGATGAGCCTGAACTTTTGGATAGAGAACAATATGAACCACTTCCACATTGGTTGGTCCAGATAGATCACCAAGTTGGTGGTTATGCTACCTATCCGAAAGCGGTTTTTGGTTGTGTCTTACGGCTCGATTCGAATAAATCTTTTGCAGTGCAAGACCCGGACTTTTTGATAAACCTATTGCGACTTAAAAGTGATAGCACAATTGGAATAAGCTCAGACAGGGAGGAAACTCTCTTTTTTACTCACGGCGATTTATATAAACAAAAACAATTGGAAAAGCTAAGCAGTCTTGTTCAAACTAATTATTTTCTTCCTGAGGCTGTTGGGGGTTGCGAGGGAATCGCAGTATTGGCTGATGAAGATCCCCTCAAATACTTGAAGAATTGGAAAATGACTAGCTTCTGCTTAGATCGAAATATACAATCATCCGATTGGTGGCCACCAAAGTATTACCGTGCTGAGAGCGCAACTTACGTTTCAGAATTGAAAGAAGGTTTTTTGTTGGAAGATACATTATTTGATAAATCAGTTTTAGAAGAGATCGAAGATTTATCCAAATATCGTGCGGAAAAGGGGAAACCCAAAATGTATTTGATCTGGCAAAATTCTGATTAGGCTGTGTAATTCTACCTAACAATACGCACCATCAGTGCGACGAATGCTTACTTCGCCGGCGTGAAATGTTTTCAAGCCGGATGATGTTTTTACAATTAAGGCACCATTATCATTTATATCAATTGCATCGCCTTCGAAAATGTCATCACCAATGGTGGCGCGCACGTGTTGCCCTAAAGTGACAGCATACTTACGCCAGCCATTTAGAATTTCGTCTTTGCGATCATCCATAAGGGAATTGAGCGATTTTTCCAGCTCGAATGCAAGTTCTGCAAGCAATAAGTTGAGGTCTATTTCACCTGTGTTGCCCTCGGAAAGCCAAGTCATTGTCTGAGCCAAATCAGCGGGTATTCCGTCGGCTGGTTTTTCTAAATTGATGCCTATCCCTATAACAACTGCTGATCCACAAAGTTCAGATAAGATGCCCCCAACTTTCCGGCCGTTCAAAATTAGATCGTTTACCCACTTAATGCCAATTCTTATGCCCGTAACACTGTGTATTGCTTCAGCACAAGCAAGGCCAGCGGCAAGTGTGATGAGAGGAATATTGTTGACTGGTTTATCCGGCTTGATCAAAAAACTAAAGTAGATGCCGGCGTTAGGAGGCGATATCCAAACTCGTCCAAGACGGCCTCTACCAGCCGTCTGTTGCCGCGCCAGGACAATGGCACCATGTTCTACACCCTGGCGTACCAGAACAGCGCAGCGAGTATTAGTGGAATCTATAGAATCCCAGAGCTCGTTGTGATGATTCGCTGGGCGCCCTAACTTTTCAGTGCGCAGTAAAGATTCAATAGTCTGCAATTCCAACGGCATCTGCCGGGCATAGACCTTTGGCTTAGACTTTTGCCGGATGCGCTATTTCGGTTGTAATTACTTTCGGTCCTTCCAATATCTTATGGATAGGGCACTTGTTAGCAATTGCTTTCAAACCATCGACTTGTTCCTGGTCTAGGTTTCCTTCAACCGTAATGTCGCGGGTAATCTTGGAAATCTGTTTGCCGGGATTCGCCTCATCGTCAACCTTGTCTTCAGTGAGCTTCACTTGCACGCTCTTGAGATCCCAGCCTTTGCGCTTGGCATACATCTGAAGAGTGATTGACGTGCAGGCGCCGAGCGCGCTTAACAGCAGTTCATGCGGATCAGGCGCGTCTTCATTTCCACCGGCATGTTTCGGAGCGTCAGCCGAAAGAGTATGATGGCTTGCTGTTTTGATCTCTTGCTTAAAGTCCGTCGTCGACAGGCTTTTTACTTCTACTTGAGGCATGGTTCCCTCCGTGTTACCAACTGAACAGATCCTATCTGCTATACACCAGACTATATCAGGGTTCGTTTTTGCTCTCCAAACTTAAGCTTTAGGCAAAGAATTGAGAAATGCTGTCTTTTGAATCGCACAAAATTGAAACGGCAAGACTAATCATACGTCCATTGAAAGATTCTGATTGGGAGGCCATCCATATCTACAGCGGCGATCCAGAAGTATGCCGTTATCTAGAATGGGGTCCGAACACCTCTGGTGAAACACGAGAATTCGTACGGCGAGCCAATCGCCTCGCCTTGCAACGACCAAGGCTCCACTTTGATTTTGGACTAACCATAAAAGGAAGTCCTCTTGTAGTGGGTAATGCCGGTCTCGTTTTGCAAGACGAAACTAAGCATCAGGCCTATCTTGGGTATTTGCTATCACGAGCGCACTGGCGAAAAGGGTATATGACGGAAGCAGCTCTGGCTGTGATAAATTTCGGTTTTGAACAACTTCAGATTCACCGAATTTCAGCTTCGTGTGATGCGCAAAATGAAGCTTCGGCTCATGTGCTTGAACATTGTGGAATGAGACGGGAAGGTCATTTCCTGCAGGATAAATATGTGAAAGGAAGATGGCGGGATACTTTCTTCTATTCACTGTTAAGAGAAGATTGGCTCAAGGGAAAGCAGGCGTGAAGCAGCTTCCGATAACAGACGTATGCATAGACAGTGTATATACCACTATTAGTGGTGGCATGCCGTTATTCAGACACTGGATAAAAAATAGTTTGCTCGCAATTCGGCCAATCACCACAGTTGAAGCTTTCGAAACGCGGATGACACTTGCATATCCGACACGGATGCTTGCCGAAGGTTTTTGCGAATGGTAATTTCGTCTTCGGTGTTTCCACTGGGGGAGTAATTCGATACTGGGATAAAACTTAGAGAGAAGTTCCAATTTTTATCTAAGAGTTTGAACTTTTCTTCTATAAATGACGTATATTCAGGATAGTGAAAAAATTAGAAAGTTGGTGAACGTAATTACGTTCCTCCGGAATTAAATATCCCAGCTAAGCTATTCCGCTTTACGTGTAACACTTCGCTCTCTGTGTTAAGAGGTTGTGGGCAAGCCAGATGTGCTGTGCCTGCGAATGCTTTCTTCTAAATCTCGCGGTTGTGGTTGGCAGCCGTAACTTGTCATATTTGTTTTTCCTTTTCGCGGTGATGGTAGGAGTTCCAAGATGTCTAACGTAACGATTACAGATGTTCCTTCTTCGTTTGTTGATAATTCAGGCGTGCAGCCTGGTTCATATAAGGTGCTAAGAAGGAATGGGAGTGTAGTCGACTTCGAACCATCAAAAATTTCCGTGGCCGTAACAAAGGCCTTCATTGCCACCGAGGGCGGCGCCGCCGGCGAAAGCTCTCGAGTTCGCGATCTGGTCCACATAATATCGCAACAGGTAGCCGAGACACTGAAGCGAAGACTGCCAGATGGCGGTGTTCTGCATATCGAACATATTCAAGATCAAGTAGAGCTTGCGCTTATGCGTGCAGGCGAATACGAAGTAGCCAGGCGCTACATTGTGTATAGAGATGAACGCGCCAAAGAAAGAGCGGCAGCAGCAGCGGCCGCATCAGGCGACACGCGCACCATTCCTATTAATGTCCTCATGCCTGATGGTTCATCCATCCCATTAGAGGACAGCCGCCTCGTCACTGTCGTTAACGAAGCCTGTGCTGGACTGAGCGCATATGTTTCTCCTAAGAAAATCATCGAACTCACCGTCAGCAGTTTGTACGACGGTGTAAAACTGGCGGAAGTATTTAAGTCAGCAATCATGGCTGCCAAAGCACTGATCGAAAATGAGCCGGATTATAGCTATGTGGCAGCGCGCCTTCTATTAGATCAAGTTCGTTTGGAAGTGCTCACTGAGCCCGCTACTCATGCTGAGATGACCGATAAATATCCGACTTACTTTGGCGAATACTTAGATAAAGGTATTAAGGCCGGATTGTTGGATCCAAAGCTAAAACAATACGACTTGCTGAAGCTTGGTGCTGCATTGAAACCAGATCGCGATCTGAAGTTCCAATATCTTGGTCTTCAAACATTGGTTGATCGTTACCTCATTCATGTACAAGGTCAGCGCATAGAACTTCCGCAAGCATTCTGGATGCGTGTCGCTATGGGTCTTGCTTCCAACGAAATCGACCGTGAGCAGCGTGCCATCGAATTCTACGATTTGCTCTCCAGTTTCGATTTCGTCAGTTCGACACCTACATTATTCAATTCCGGAACGCATCGCCCACAACTTTCTTCTTGCTTCCTCACTACCGTAGATGACGATCTTGCCAACATCTACGAATCCATTAAAGAAAATGCTTTGCTCTCGAAATTCTCTGGCGGACTGGGCAACGACTGGACACCGGTGCGCGCACTAGGCGCTCATATTGCGGGCACTAATGGCAAAAGCCAGGGCGTTGTTCCATTCTTGAAAGTTGTTAACGACACGGCAGTTGCAGTTAACCAGGGCGGAAAGCGCAAAGGTGCAGTTTGCACATACCTCGAAACTTGGCACCTTGATATAGAAGAGTTTCTTGAACTCCGTAAAAACACAGGTGACGATCGGCGGCGTGCCCATGACATGAACACCGCCAACTGGGTGCCTGATCTCTTTATGGAACGAGTAATGGCCGATGGACAGTGGACTTTGTTCAGCCCAAATGACGTGCCGGATCTCCACAATCTTTATGGCAAGGCATTTAGAGAGGCGTTTGAAAACTATGAAGCACAAGCCGACGCTGGCGTACTGAAACTGTTTAAGCGCATTTCAGCCAAAACTTTGTGGCGCAAGATGCTCTCGATGCTGTTCGAAACCGGCCATCCGTGGATAACATTTAAAGACGTTTGCAATCTGCGCAGCCCACAACAACATATGGGTGTGGTGCACAGCTCCAACCTCTGTACTGAAATTACACTCAATACCTCAATTACAGAAACTGCTGTCTGCAACCTTGGTTCCATCAATCTGGTCAATCACCTGACACCAGAAAACAAACTGGATGAACCCAAAGTAGCGCGCACATGCAAAACCGCAATGCGCATGCTCGATAACGTCATCGATATCAACTATTACAGTGTTGAAAAAGCGCGTCGCTCCAATTTGAGACACAGACCAGTTGGTCTTGGCACAATGGGCTTCCAGGATATGCTCATCAAAATGCGTGTCCCCTACTCTTCTGAAGCAGCATTGGAAATTGCAGATCAGAGCCAGGAAGTGGTTAGCTATCATGCCATTTTGGCAAGCAGCGAGTTGGCAGCCGAACGCGGCGTTTACTCCAGCTACAAAGGCTCGCTCTGGGATAAAGGCATTTTGCCGCAAGACAGTGTGCAATTTGTTGTAGAAGCTCGTACAAGTGAAGTCATTACAAATAGCGATTCCAGATTGGATTGGACGCCTGTAAGAGAGAGCATCAAGCGTTGGGGCATGCGCAACAGCAATTGTCTCGCCATTGCACCAACTGCCACCATTTCCAATATTGTTGGTGTCAGCCAATCTATCGAACCAACTTTCCAAAACCTATTCGTGAAATCGAATTTGTCCGGTGATTTCACTGTGCTCAATACCTACCTCGTTGAAGATCTCAAAAATCTCGGCGTGTGGGATGAAGTGATGGTGCATGACTTGAAATATTTCGATGGTTCAGTTCAGCCCATTGAGCGCATTCCAGCAGAACTTAAGCAGCTTTATGCCACGGCATTCGAAATTGATACGGCATGGCTAATTAAAGCGGCTTCCAGACGCCAAAAGTGGATCGATCAAGCTCAAAGCTTGAACCTCTACATGGCTGAACCAAGCGGTCGCAAAATTGATGAAATATACAAGATGGCTTGGACATATGGACTTAAGACAACTTATTACCTCAGAACAACCAGTGCAACGGCAGCAGAAAAATCTACCGTTCAAACTTCATCGCTCAATGCTGTAAAAGGTGCAACTAGAGAGGATGCCCCCATCACCACAGTGAACGCTTTCATGCAGGCGGTAAACGCGAGTGCAACCGAAGTGAAAGCCTGTTCTTTGACCGATCCAGATTGCGAAGCTTGCCAATAACTCGGCGGAATAACCGCCCCTAATAGAAAGGGAGACAACCAGGATGTTAGTTTTTGATGATGCAGTACCGGAAGCAACCCCGACACAGGAGCCGGTTACACCACCGAATGTAACGAGTATTTCCATTGCGCAGCCAGCAGTGGCACAAGCACCACATGCGGTGACTTCAATTTCGGTCGCTCCCACAACGCCAATTGCTTCAACCCCACCCCAAGCTGCTACACCTCAAGCCGCTGCAACGGATGCCGCTGGTGGAGTTCTCGGAGTAGAAACAATTGACTTCAAAGCAAACCGCATAAAAGTCGATGAAAAGCGAGTCATCAATTGTCGCGCCGATCTCAACCAATTGGTTCCTTTTAAATATGATTGGGCCTGGCAAAAATATCTGGATGCTTGCGCCAACCACTGGATGCCGCAAGAAATCAGCATGAGTCGTGATATTGCACTCTGGAAAGATCCTAATGGGCTCACAGACGATGAACGCTTGATCATCAAACGTAACCTCGGGTTCTTCTCTACAGCAGATTCACTTGTAGCAAACAATCTAGTGCTGGCAATTTACAGGCACATCACAAATCCTGAATGCCGCCAATATCTTTTGCGCCAATCCTTCGAAGAAGCCTTGCACACACATGCGTATCAATACGTGATTGAAAGCCTTGGCTTGGATGAAGGCGAAATCTTCAACATGTATCGCGAAGTTCCTAGCATTCATGAAAAGGATGCCTTCGAACTTCAGTTCACTCAAGAACTGGCAAATCCAGATTTCCATACTGGCACACCTGAGACGGATGCTCGTTTCCTGCGTAATCTGATTGGATATTACGTAATTATGGAAGGCATCTTCTTTTATGTCGGCTTTGTCCAAATGTTGAGTTTCGGCCGTCAAAATAAAATGACCGGCGCATCAGAAGAATTCCAATACATTCTGAGAGACGAGTCGATGCACCTAAATTTTGGAATCGACATCATCAACCAGATCAAAATGGAGAACCCACATATCTGGACACCAGCGTTCCAAGCAGACATCATTGAACTTATAAAGCAGGGTGTGAACCTCGAATATAAGTACGCCGTAGATACAATGCCACGCGGTGTACTGGGCTTGAACGTATCGATGTTCGATGAATATTTGAAGTTCATAGCCAATCGTCGCCTCAAACAAATTGGCTTGCCAGAACAATGGCCGGGAGCACAAAATCCTTTCCCGTGGATGAGCGAAATGCTGGATTTGAAGAAAGAGAAGAATTTCTTCGAAACCAGAGTAATTGACTACCAAGTAGGTGGTGCACTCGCCTGGGACTAAACTCTCTCCCACAGACAAAAGCGGCAGCGTTTCAAAAGGACGCTGCCATTTTTGTTTTGAAGAGTTGACTTGGTCTGCTAAGGGTCTGAGCAGCCGTCATCAAATCGAAGCCTTTCGGAAAATAGGCGTAACTTATGATGGTATCACTGGTGGTGTAACTCTCATTTGAGATTGGCGCGTCCCCAGCGTAATGCGCTGCTCATCCAAACTAATTCATCTAGAAAAGATTTAGCTCGTTTTTCGTATTTTTCGGGATTTTTGATTTTTCCGTTCTCATCAAATACTTCCTGGACTTTGGCGAAATTCAAGTCTGTAAAAGTCACAGTGAGCCCTAGTTCTCGAACTACTCCTACTAACTGTTCGACAACCTTTGTTCCGCCCCAGGGCCCGGCGGACACGCCCACTAAACCAACCGCTTTATGTATGTATTCTTTTAACAGTAAATCCAGAACACTTTTAAGAATGCCTGGGTAGCCGTGATTGTATTCAGGGGCGATGATGATAAGTCCATCTGCAGCGCTGATGGCATCGCGCCATTTTGGAAAAAAATCCTTGATTACGGTGCCGTAATCATCTTTTGGCAGGTCGAATTCGCGCACGTCAAAGAGCGTTGCATTTAGGTCTTCTCTTCTTTGCATTACCTCCAACAGCCAGTTTGCAACTTGCTCGCTTTTACGGTCTTTACGATTGGTGCCAAGAAGGATAGGTACGCTTAGTTTTTCCATCTGTAAGTTCCTTAGAGGAGACGTCAATGATAGAACAACGACTAAGGGATCACTGCAAAGGATTCATTTGAAATGATGGACTGCTAAGCTAGCTAATGAGTGATTTGGTTGCATCAGCTCTTGAGAAGCTCAATCCTATCTCCAGTTATTTGCTGCGCAATGAGCCTTTTTGTTTTTTGCCAGGAAGCTCGTTGCGCATCGCAAGAAAAAGCTTTGAAATTCATTCAAATCCACTATTTTTTTGGACCGACCGTAGTTACCATCGCGAAACATGCCATCAGGATGGACAATATTGGGCGGTTGAAATTTAGCCTCGTTAGCAAGGCACCTGACTGGATTATAACGGTCTTCCGCGACGATGATAAAACATACTTCTCCGAGAGTTTTAAACAGCTGGACGACACCGGTTTGGTTGCCGACTTTATAATCGGTCGGCGCGATCGTTACTTTCCAAAAACGGAAAAATTTAGAAAGTCTACAATATCGATTTTTGGCTTTCAGGCAGACAAGTACGAATCAAGCTCTACTACATTTGTTTGTGTGCCGATGTCTCAAGTATTCAATGCCGATCAAAAAATCGAAGACATCCTACAGGCAACCTACAAATTATCGACATGTGGTGCTATTCCGTTGCAAAATACTGGAACTAGAGGTCCTAAAAACATTCTCGAAACCGTTTCTGCTGAAGGATCGAGAGAAACCTATCTGAGTACAAACAAAGTTATTCCTGTCCAGGTCAGTTCAGATATTTTTGATCCCCCAAAAGGATTTAAAAAGGCAAAGTCGGTCCGCGAAGTAGTAGCTGGCACAAATTCACGCACTAAATCGCGAGATGTTATGGATCTATTCACCCCTGAAGAGGAACAATCCAAATGAATCAATACCTTGTAGCGGGTAATAGTAAGCCAGCCAATGCCTTTTACTTGGTATATTTCTGAGCTCCGACAAAATGCAATGATACGTAAGGTTCGTTTCCTATAACCAAGCTATCATGCGGTTCTCCTGGTATCGAGAATAACACACCAGGAGTTAAATCATGTACAACTCCATCTTTCATTGCAGCTGTAGCATGCCCTGACAACACAAGCCCAACATGTTCGACACAGCAGTGAGTCGCCCCAGTTGTTGGCCCAACATGCTGAGACCACTTCCAACCCGGATCATACGTGGCACGTCCAATAGTGATACCACCAATTTCAACTATCTCAAATTTGCCTTTTTCGAAAGTTCGTATTTCATCCGGCTTTTCGAACCGCTTGAGAATAACTGCAGTTTCTATCATGAGCGTCTTTTCCAAAGGGAAGACAATTCAGTGCATATCTATATTGGAGCCATCAGTGGTTCTAATGTGAATTCCATTCGGGCCTGCCTCTACAGACGTTTGGCTTGAGGATCTAGTGGAACCGGTTTTGCTTACTGAAGTTGTGCTTATAGAATTTGATTTTGTGTTTAGCGAATTTGAATCTGTGCTTAGCGAATTTGTTTGTTCAGAGCTTCGCGCAATTTTATTGTTCGCCCCTCTATTAGCCACTTCAGGAGGTTTGCCGCTTGTAGTTTTGGACCAGTAAATAATATTGTTTGATCCATCGAGGGTGATTTTCTTTGCCAGCCCTAAAAAGACCTTGTTGTTACTTCCATTGACAAAAACAGAGAGGCATCCGCTTGGCACTTTTGCTTCATTGTTGCTGCCATCAACATTGAGAGTAGTTGGAACACCTGCTACGGTCACTACCGAATTAGACCCTGAAATATTGACAGTCTGGTTGCCGGAATCAACTTCACCAGAGAAATTACTGTTGCTTAGCTCGACGGCGTCTTCCTTATTCTTAGCTTCTGTAGTGTCGACTAAAGTCGACATCAAGCCCAATGCCAGAAGTAGACTCGCTAGCTTAAACGCTGGTACTTTTTTAACAAACATTGGAATACGACCTCATTACAGTAAGAGGCGATAATTCTATCACCTGGAGCGCGTGAGCTGTTTTAAGACCTCCTCGGCAGTTCTGGTGTTGGCATAGAAAAAGTTCGTTGTCTTGAGGTGTTCAGTTATTTCTACTTCCAAATGTTTTGGTCCTGTAACCAAATCACTTAATAACACGCATTCGAAACCGAGATAATTGGATGCAACTATCACGGATGCATTCACACATCGAGATGCCACCACTCCTGAAAATACCAGTTGCGACACCCCAAGGCTTTTTAAGTATTCGGCTAAACCAGCAGCATCCGGTGTATGGCAGCTAAAGATGCTGTGTTGTACTTTGAAAATTACCTTTTCGCCTTCGGCTGGCTTGACGATGTGAAAATCATGTCCCGGCGTACCTCTTACACAAAGTGGAACGAATTCGCTTGCCAGATCACCGGTAGCTCCGTATGCATTATTTGAAGCATAAGTGTCAGCTGCTTCTTCCATTTGACTCCAAACAATACGATTGGGCGGAAGTATCTTTCGCAATGACTCCAAATATGGTGCATGTGCATGACAAACTTTGTCGGCGGTTGTTACATCCCACTTGAGTCTAATTGCACAATCCGAATTGGGATCACAATATCCTCGCTGCAGATCTATGATGATCGCAGCGGCACTATCAGGCTTCAATAAATCAAGGGAACGCATGTACTTACATTATCCAACAATTGACTGCGGAGAGGTATCGTGGGTAGTGGCCCGTCCAGCAACTTGCTCACCTAGGTTTTGTTTAAATAAATTCGTGAATAATTGGACTCGTCAAGAGGATTGGAAGCAATCCCTTGCTAGAATTGTCGAGTGCTTCTAGAAAGGACGAGTTCGCGATAAATGATAAAAACGTACTCGCCAGCCCTTACACTGGTACAAATAGCTCTTTTGGTGAACTCATATTGCTTGCCGGCTTTAGCACTGGCAGAAACCGAAAAGAGTTGGGCAAAGCTCATGAACGAGGGCACTACAGCCCTTGATGCCAATGAATACTGGAAAGCAGAGCCGTTGCTCAAACGTGCCTTAAACAAGGCAAGTGGTATCGGGCGAGATGAGATGGATCTTGCCAAAAGCCTGCATGAACTCGGTCGGCTATATACAGTTAGAGGTAGATTCTCAGAAGCTGAGCCGTATCTTGAAGAAGAACTATCGATAAAAGAGAAGGTTCTCGGAGAGGGATGCGGTCTTCTCATTCCTTCAATGGGTTCGCTCGTAAAGTTCTACTTATTACATGGCACCGCCAGTAAAGCTCCGCCACTGTCTGATACGTTGCTCGATTGGGTGGAAGGAAAAATGCGAGAGCCAACCAATCAAACTTCTGGAAAAGTGACTCTAAAAAAGGGACAGCCCTTGGAAGGCTTTGCAGGAACAGCTGCACCGGTGATGCGCGATCCTCTTCTGGAGTGGGCAATTACTTGTGATGATTTAGGCAACGTCTACAAAGGTCTAAAACAATACGATACGGCTGACAGATATTTCAAAGCAGCACTGGATATGAAATCAACAGTGCTAGGCAAACAGCATCTCTCCCTTGCAAACAGCTATGACAGTTTGGGCGAAATCTGCATGGAGAAAAATGAATACAAAGATGCCGAATCATATTTTCGAGATGCATTCGATCTTACCTACGGTATTTTGGAGCCGAACAGCTGGCAAGTCTATGCGCGCCTGGACAAATTGGCGAGGTGCTTGACCAAAGCCGGCAAGATTGAGGAAGCTAAACAGTTATATCTCAAAGCGGAAAATCTTTGGAAAAACGAGCCGTCCAAAGAGGGAAATTCTGCTCGTGCGCTCTACGCATTGGGAAATATCTATGCTGAACAGAAAGATTTCAATGAAGCGGAATCAACATTGCGACGAGCTCTTGCTATGTCTGAGAATTTCAACGGACCTTGTTCAGTCTCGCTCGTTCCGTACCTGCAAAGATACGCTTACGTTTTGTACTACCTTGGTCGTAGAGGCGAATCAGAACAATACAAGGCCAGGGCTAACACCATATCTGGTGGCTAACATTTCAAGCCTCGGGCTGTTCGTAAAGTGTCAATTGCACAGCCTGCTTGGAGCCTATTGCAGCCTGGTAAAAACTGAACTATTTTCATTAGGCACCTTTTTGTAACCGTTGAAACGCCCTGTCAGTAAGGAATTTGGTGTGATAGACTGGCAACGTCACCAGGTTATTTGGGGATTTTTCAAATGAAGAAGACATTTGCTTTGCAATTGATTCTAGCGCTCGTCGCAACGGGCACATGTTCTATTGCGAGCTATGCAAAGCACGGCTCAGATTGTAGTGAGCTCAAATCAGGCGCTTCTTGCGATGAAGCAAAAACAAGTTCACTTCCATTGATTAAAAGAGATGATCTCAAAAGTGATCTCGGCAACGTCAAGTTGGTCGATGCATTGGACAGCAAATTGTTTGCTCGTTCCCATGTTGCCGGTTCAGTAAATATTCCGATGGGTTCAGCAGCTAAATTAGCGCCAGAACTGTTAGCGGACAAAGATGCAAAAATAGTCGTCTACTGTATGAACACTCAATGCCATGCATCAGACGCCGTCGGTAATGAGCTCAAAGGACTCGGATACAAGAACGTAAGTATCTATCGTGAAGGGCTTCAAGACGCAGTTGCCGCAAACTTTCCACTAGAAGGTACAGATCCAAAAGAACCACTACCGTTGAAAGAAGCTTCTAAGTAGTCTTTCTCACTAATTCCTAAACATGGCGGAAACTTGGCAGTGCAAAGATTGCCAAGTTTTCGCCACATTTGGCCCTCATAATTCCTCAACTATAGATTGTTGGCGAGTGAGAAAGCTATATACAGACTTTTCCGAAGAAGGTAGCGGAAGTAGGTAATCTTTTAAAAGATGCCGCTGATCACAATCAGAAAAGCGATTTGACGGAAATGCTGCTTGCGGGCCTTCTGGACCACACCAAATGTGGTGCTACCTACGATTAACCTAATTTCGAAAAGTTGGGTACGGACGGCACTAGTCTTGACACTGGTGCAGTTTAGAGTTATTCTAAATGTGTAATCATTCAAAAGGATTCCATGGGGAGTATATTCCTTTTGAAGCTGTGGCAGTGGAAAAAGTTGGACAAAAGGTCCATGCTTTCAAGCTGTACGGTTATTGCTATGGTGAGCAACTCAAAGGATTCAACCTATGAATAGACGAGTAATGAGGCTTTTGGTTATTCAGGCTGTCGTCATGTCGATGACGGCACAAGCAATTCCTGTTTGCGCCGGTGGGCTGGCTAGACCGAATCAATTCTGGTGGCCGGATAGGCTGGATCTTTCTCCTCTTCGAAAACATGATGCTGAGTCAGACCCGTTGGGCAAGGATTTCAATTACGCTAAAGAATTCCAGACGCTCGATCTCAATGCCGTGAAAAGCGACATCGCAACTGTATTGAAAACATCGCAAGATTGGTGGCCCGCCGATTACGGCAGTTACGCACCATTTTTCATTCGTATGGCTTGGCATGGTGCGGGCACTTACCGAATTTATGATGGTCGTGGTGGCGCAAGCGGTGCTCAGCAACGATTTGAACCACTGAACAGCTGGCCGGATAACGCGAACCTCGATAAGGCACGAAGATTGCTTTGGCCAGTCAAAAAGAAGTATGGTCGCAAACTTTCGTGGGGCGACCTTATGGTTTTGACAGGCAATGTGTCGCTAGAATCCATGGGCTTTAAGACGTTTGGTTATGCTGGTGGTCGGACAGATGATTGGGAGTCGGACTTGGTTTATTGGGGTCCAAGCGGAAAATTTCTTTCGGATAATCGTGGCACAGGCGGCAATCTAGAGAAGCCCCTTGCTGCTACGCAAATGGGTCTCATTTACGTAAACCCTGAAGGTCCTAACGGCAAACCAGATCCTATAGCCGCTGCAAAAGATATTCGTGAAGCTTTCGGTCGAATGGCTATGGATGACGAAGAGACGGTTGCGCTCATTGCAGGTGGTCATACATTTGGTAAAACTCATGGCGCTGCTTCAGCCTCTAAGTATGTTGGTCCAGCACCTGCCGGTGAAGGAATCGAACAGCAAGGTTTGGGATGGGTGAACAAGTTTGGCACCGGGAATGGTGATGACACTATCACCAGCGGTCTCGAGGGTGCGTGGTCTGCCTCTCCCGTTCACTTTACGATGCAGTATCTAGATAACCTGTTTAAGTTCGATTGGGTTCTAACAAAGAGTCCTGCCGGAGCGAATCAGTGGAAACCCAGTGATCCTGCCACTGCAAATCTAATTCCGGATGCCCACGATCCATCGAAAAGACACGCTCCAATGATGTTTACGACGGACCTTGCTTTGAAGTTTGATCCGGTTTACGCTCCTATCGCTAAGCGCTTTCAGGATAATCCGGAGGAGTTCAAGCTTGCTTTTGCAAAAGCTTGGTTTAAGCTAACGCACAGAGATATGGGACCACGTTCGCGCTACCTCGGTCCAGAGGTTCCTAAAGAAGCGCTTATCTGGCAAGATCCTGTTCCGGTAGCCGAATATAAATTGATAGACGATGCGGATATCACAGCACTCAAGGCTAAGATTCTCGCATCAGGAATATCAGGTCCTGAGCTGGTTAGAACTGCTTGGGCCTCTGCTGCCACATTCCGTGGCACCGACAAACGAGGCGGTGCTAACGGCGCACGTATTCAACTTGCACCAGAAAAGAGTTGGGCTGTTAACGATCCGGACGAACTTGCAAAAGTATTAAAGAGTTTGCAAGCGATTCAAAATGAGTTCAACAGCCAACATTCCACTGGCAAGCCTGATGGTAAAAAGGTTTCCATGGCAGATCTCATCGTGCTAGCAGGTAATACTGCCGTTGAGGAAGCAGCGAAGAAGGCTGGACATCCTGTCAAGGTTCCATTCTCACCGGGACGCACAGATGCCTTACAAGAGCAGACCGACGTAAAATCAAGGGCTCTGCTTGAGCCTACCTTTGACGGTTTCCGAAACTATTTCGGACCGGGAAATGAAAGAACGCCGGCAGACCTCTTAGTTGAACGGGCAAGCTTTTTGACCCTTACGGTCCCGGAGATGACAGTTCTTGTTGGCGGTATGCGAGCCCTGGATGCTAACGAAGGACACTCTCAGCTTGGAGTGCTCACTAATAAACCGGGAACTTTGAGCAATGATTTCTTCGTTAACTTGCTAGACATGTCTACCAAATGGACCAAATCTTCAACCGAAGGAGTTTACGAAGGGCACGACCGTAAAACGGACAAGCTCAAATGGAAAGCGACTTCAGTAGATCTGGTTTTCGGATCAAGCTCAGAGTTGCGAGCTGTTGCAGAAGTCTATGCATCTGATGATGCGCAAGAGAAATTCGTGAATGATTTCGTTGTGGCATGGACCAAGGTTATGAATAACGATCGTTATGATTTAAAATAATCTGGCTTTTTGAAGCAGTCGAGCAGAAAGATAACTCTCATAGGCGGCCTTCCCGGCAATTTCGTCTTGCTGATTATTGATGTCCAAAAGGGATTCACGCAAGGCTTTAGTTGCCACAAAGCTTCAGGCAATTACAGATTGCCGCTTGCGCCGGTTCATCATTTCCACAAGCACGTGGTGAACAATCTTCTCAATGCGAATTCGTCCTAAAGGAACTCGCTTGCGGCTGCTTTCAACTACCGGAATTTGTTTGAGATCGTGATCGCGCATGGTGGATACCGCCACCGCTAATGGTTCATTAAGAGCCATGCAAATTGGATTAGCGGTCATCAGATCTGTCACTGGTAGATCTATATCGGGATTAGCCAACTCAGATTTTTCAAGGGCCCGCAATAAATCCGATCGTGTAATTACTCCAACCAAATGACCAGAGCTATCTACAATACAGCACATGTCTGCGCCCGTTGAATCCATCTTCTCAACTACATCTTCAACGCAGGCTGTTAGCTCAACTGGTTCCATCGGTAGCGGTTCAACCATTTTTTCTATTGGTATCGTCTCCAGCAGTTGTCGAACTTCCGGTACTTCATGCCACATACCTTGTCGGCGTCTAGATGCTGTTGCAATGGCTTCGTGCAAAGGAGCAAGCGCTGTGGATACCTGCGTAAATACATTGCGACCTAAAACCATGCAGGTAAGTTCAGTGCGGGCTCGCACACTGTGGTGTCGTTCAGTCATCTTCATAAGGGCAGATTCACCGAAGAAATCACCTGCTGTCAAAATGGCAACGGTCTGCAGGCTCTCATCAGCGCCGTGCTGAACAACTTCTATTTCGCCTTTTTCAATTACAAAGAATTCCGTAGCGGGATCGCCTTTTTTGAAAACAAAATCGCCGGGACGATAATAAGCCCGTCCAACTCTTTTGCTGCGGTCTGCTTTCAGGTGTGCAAGTGTTCGTGGAAATAAAAGATCGAAACCCCATTCGAAGCCAACCTTCGCTTTCTGTGCAAAGGATGGAAGCTTCATCAAATAGATACTACGCCACATGAACCAGGCTAGAATTCCCGATACTTGCACTCCTAATATTTCAGCAACTGCCGAGCGACCCCCGATTGCACAAAGTTGGCCTTGCATCTTGAAGTGAAAAGGTTTTGTGGGTTTTCCTTTCAACCGAGCTGCTAAATTTTTTGCCGCCTGAACACCTTGACGCTCTGCGAATTGCGCAACGGTTGGAGACAAGGTACCATCCAGGGCATTGACGATTGCGGCACAATCACCTAGCGCCCACACGAAAGGATAGTCCGGTAGACTCATATCTGGTTGAGTAACAAGACGACTGTTTTTTTTCGCAACTTTTAACCGTTCAATAAGCGGTTGCGTAGTAACACCAATTGTGCAAACTACTGTTCCGGCATGCAGAAAATTTCCGTCTGCTAGTAGCAGTCCTTCTGGTGTTGCTGCCTGCGCTTTGGCATTAAGCATCACGGTCACACCGGATTGTTCCATCTTCAGTTTTGTGAATTGTCTTAGGCTTTCATTTACTTCTGGGAGCAATTGATCGCGTGAGTGCACCACAATTACTTTGATATCTTCTTTCCTGATGTTCTGAAAAAACTTGGTGCTGTGGCGCACTAAATCATTAATTTCACCGGCTATTTCTACGCCACTGAAACCGCCACCAACAATTACAAAGGTCAGATACCATTGCTTCCGCTCAATTTCCTCGCATACTTCTGCTTTTTCCAGTTGTTCCATAATCTGTGCTTGCAGGGTGAGAGCATCGCCAATTGTTTTAAGCGGGAAGGCATGGTCATCCATTCCTGGAACGAGCGAAAGATTTACAGTGTTTCCACAACAGAGTACCAATTGGTCAAAAGAGGATTTTCGAACTTGACCATCGTAAGCCTCATAGGAAATTTGCTTGTTTTCGAAATCCACATTGGTTACTTCTTCAGTTCGACACTGTATGCCTTGAAGGAGTTGCCTTAATGGTGCACCGACATCTTCCGGTCGGACCGCGGCACTGGCAACCTCCGCAAGAAGAGGGTGAAACACCATATGGTTTTCGCGATTGAATAGGACGATGTCGTAATCTGCTTTTGGCAGCAATTTGCGAAGCGTGCGTGCACATTTAACGCCCGCGAAGCCGCCTCCCACCATGACAATTCGTTGATTCATTCAGGGTTCTCCTGAACAGAAGTAAGCCAGACTTTAACAGCTGGACGTCCGCTGGGAACAGCATACTCCTTTGCGGCCCTTAACAACCTTAACCCTGCCTTTGTTGCACAAATCGGAAAGTTCTTCTATTTTCTTTAGTGTCAGTACAAATTTGTCTCCCCTGAAACAATTCAAACAACCAATCGGCGCAACTCTAGTCGCCATTGGTTGCTTTCCCTCATATTCGTGATCCCATATTTGTTTGAGCATCCGTTTGGAGGAGCATGAACATCACGGAATGGCACGACATAAATAAAAGAGCTACCTCCTTAAGGCCAGGTGAAAGCGGCCGGCTCCAATGTCTGTTAGGTGGCTTTTACAAAGAGCGCGTTGCTAGCGCAAGGTCGGCTTCCGCACACATGCTCTCACATATAGCGCAATCGAGAACATTTCCTCAGTTTCCGATCTTAACCGCACCTTGGTTGTTGAAAGGAGACTGTCCTTTTTAAGGTCGAGTTATCAACTTGAACATTCCTAGTCATGAGCGTTTCAACAAGTACACCACTTCAAGACACACCACTTCAAGTTCTACTGATTACTGCCTGCATCAACTCGATGTTTTGATTCCGTAAGCCCGAAAGCAGCACCAAATACGGAGTCGCGCTTGCAACACTCAACAAACGATGCGTGAGTCACCGCATATTGAAAGGGATATATGCAGCAAAGAATTGTTCTCGTCTCAGACGCAGCCGCTCCATTAACAAGCGGTCCAGTTATTCTGCTTAAAAACCTCCGCAGAGAATTAAGCAAAATGGGGTTTGATGTAATTCCACTTACCCCAGACCAGTTCCACGGTATCTCCCTGCTGGACGGCTCAAATGTCCGATTGGCTCTGGGAGCCTTTTGGCAAATGGAGTCGATTCTAGACAAAATCAAGCCGGATGCAATTCACATCTTGCTTGAAGGACCGCTCGGATGGGCCGCGCTTATTTACTGCGTGCGCCGAAACATCCCGTTTACAACATCCTACACAACCAATTTCCCCGAATACTTCCAGAAGCGGTTCGGTCTATCACCGGATTTTTCGATTTGGGGATTACGCAAATTTCATGAGCGTTCGAGCGCTGTTATGGTGACGACACAGTTCACGCGAGACCTTCTCAAACAGCGTGGTTTCAGCAACATCACTGAATGGAGCCGAGGCGTTGATACGGAACTCTTCAATCCGAACCCTCTGCCTAACGAAACTCCACTTCCTTATGAAGGGCCTATTTGGGTTGGCGTAGGTAGGCTCGAAGCCGAAAAGCATTGGGAAAATTTTCTGAGTTTGCCACTGCCCGGAACAAAAATATTAATCGGTAGTGGTTCTTTGGAAAGCCAGTTGAGAAGTCAATTTCCTTCTGCTGTTTTACTTGGCAGTTTGCCGCAAGAAGATCTTCCGAGATACTATCGTGGCGGCGATGTTTTCGTGTTTCCAAGTCCAACTGATACTTACGGACTAGTTCTACTGGAGACAATTGCCTGTGGAACACCCGTTGCTAGTTTGCCCAAGTACCGCGAAGTTGTTACTTCACCTAAGGTGGGAGTTCTTAGCGAAAATTTGTATGAATCTTGCATCGGAGCATTGGCGTTGAAACGAGCTGGTTGCGCCAATGATTGCTTCAACTATGTACTTGAAAGATCCTGGACACGTTGTGCGCAACAGTTAGTGCGTAACCTCGCTTGGATTCAATACCAAGGAGATACCGCACCAACCATGCTTCCGCAAGGCGCAGCATAGAATCCCTCTTTAATCGATAGAACCACCCGGGCTTGCAACCAATGTTGTGAGCCCTGAGGTGTCCCCATTTGAGTGGACAGCGGTGTAGAGAACAAAGCTTTACGCCGCTGTTTTACCTTTTTCTTCAAATTCCATTGGACTTAGATATCCTAACGCAGAATGTAGCCTAGTTTTGTTGTAG
>Ga0209611_10000236_pt1 | contig 73041 bp, 68 predicted proteins | sample S1TSphgellanicum_3_FD_187693 | JGI IMG/M metagenome (GOLD analysis project Ga0209611, IMG submission 187693) | Host-associated microbial communities from peat moss isolated from Minnesota, USA - S1T2_Fc - Sphagnum magellanicum MG (SPAdes) (version 2) | ecosystem: Host-associated > Plants > Peat...
GAGCAAGCTCAACAAGGAGCTACAAGTACATGTCAAGTCCTAAGCTACGCTTTAGCTCATAACTGTAGGAAGTCTAGAATGCGTCGAATGGTACGAACTAGGTAGTCCGCTTTGCTATTAGGAGGTAGTCGACGAATCGGACCGCGCAACCAACGATAGTGTCCAACGCCGGGAACTAAAGACTAAGCGAAGATAGAAGTGTCTTCGGTTTCATAACAACCTTCGCAGACAGTTTCGGGTTCGTCACTAGAAGCGGGGTCAATTTGTAATAAGATCACCAGGGTGCGGGAGTTTGGCGAAATACGATAGTACCAAGCTCGAGGGGGTTCAACTTCGAAACGAGCGCGCACTTCGCGAGGTTCGGGTTCTTCATCGCGAGGATGCTGCGTTAGGGTTAGATCTAAAGATGACTCCGAAGGCGGTTCTTCATCCGCTTGTGCGGCTTGGGGCCCGTAGGATGTGGCCGTGCGCAACGCCATACTTTCAAGGAAGAGAGGAAAGATCTTCAACAAAATCGAATTGACAATGGAGGTGGGGTGGACTTGTGACATCAAGTTTTGCGGTCATGATTTATAGGCCGAGGAAAGGAAGAGGAGGTGTAAATGATGGCCTAGGACCATGGTAAAGTAAAAATTTAAGGTCAAAGGATAAAAAATAAAATAAAATGAAGGTTCAAATAAAGTTGCTCAAGGGGAAGTGGGAATAGGTAGCAAGGAACCTTCTTCTTCTCCTCCCATTGACCACCAAGCATGGGATCCTTCATTGACCACCAAGCATGGGATCTTCATTGACCACCAAGCAAGGGATTTTCATTAACCACCAAGCAAGGGATCTTCATTGACCACCAAGCATGGGATCCTCCTTTGACCACCAAGCATGGGATCCTCCCTCCTCCCTTCTCCTTCTCTTTAAAAGGCGGCTCGGATGATTGGGGGGGGTCTCTCTTTGCCTTGGAGAATTTCCTTGAATACTTGTTTCACAAGCTTTTTGAAGGGAAATGGGGATGAGACTTAGGAGAGGGAAGAAGGAAAGGAGTGGAGGGAAGATCTTGTAATAGTTTTAAGGAATGGGGGTGAGGAATGATGAGGTTGGAAGGTTAGAATTTAGAGAAACTTCACAAAAAACCTCTCGGGTTTCGTAGTATAACTTCCTAGTTCTTTAGCTGCAAAGCCTAAGATTTGGTAGATAGATGCGCCTTGTTGTTAGCTTTCCAAAGAGCTATAGCACGCTAGATTTGGACAACTTATGTGGGAGAAACAATTCTCCAAGTGACTGGGGGTCTGCAGTCGAGTTGGACCAATTTCCTTTACAAAACCCTCTCGGGTTTCGTAGCATAACTTCCTAGTTATTTAGCTGCAGATCTTGATATTTGGTGGGAAGGTGCGCCTAGTGGTTAGCTTTCCAAAAAGCTAAAGCAAGCGAGATTTGGACAACCTATGTGTTAGAAACAATAGTTCAAAGGCTTGCTGGTTGTAGCCAAGTTTAAGAAGGTGTTGAGTCCATAAATGTTCATTAAAAGGGATGACAATTTGATATAAGGTTCTAGGATTTGGAATGTGTGAATCTAAATAACGAATCTATCAATGTTGAATTGTGAATGATGCTTGGAAGACAAAATAATTAACTTCATCTACGAACGCAACCTAATAACTAGACATACATTCGCATTCGTCCTTCATCGTTAGCATTTGTGCTTTCAAGCATAGTCACCTTGTAGAACCGGAGGTAGAGGGACAAAAGTTGCCTCACAGCATCACTAAGAGTTTGTATGAGCCATACCTTGTGTAGCAATTAGTTTTTTCTTCGTCCCCTTCCGCAATTCAAATTTGGTAATATCCCAAATGTAGGTCAATCCCATTAAACACCTTAGCTCTTGAAAGTTGATCAAACAAACCATCAATTTGAGGTAATGGGTATTGATTCTTCATTGTCACTTAATCCCAAACTATGCGACTATAATACGCGAAAATGGTCATGACTTCCCGCATTGGCCGTCACTACTAACCAACCCTTTGGGATGCATTTTAAGCATGTGCGCATCCTTGCAAGCTCACATTGCTTGCCTCCTCTTTTGGGGCCAAAATTTATTTTAGCCCCAAAATGGGAATTCGATTTTGATTTGGGTTTACACAAGAAAGTTCCATTTGTCCATGCCATTTGATGACTTTTTTAATAATACTCATTATATTCATGATGCAATCTCTTGAAAATCTTTAACCTTTATTTCAATTACAACTTGATGTGGTACAATTATGTAATTTCTTGCCCCATTAAATGACGCACTCCCAAGTCCTTTGTTAGACCCACTTGAGGGTCCAAGTATGTTGAATTGCAGAAAGTTAGGGACTTGAGGGCCGCTCCCGACTTCCAGCATTAAAAGGGGGTAGAAGGACGTGCTAGAAGTCTCAAGATTAGACTAGGAAGAGGGACAAGTATTATCTCACTCGAATCTGCATCCAAAACCAACCACAAGAGGGTTAGTTCACATTCGGGAACACCCTTGGGTGTTGGGACAAGCCACAGGCACTTGGACTCACTTAACTCACCACGGCCCGGACTCGGGGGAAGCCACCACCTTCCCCCATATAGTATTCTCTGTAGCTCTTCGTCGAGGCTACATCCGAATGGCACTTTTTCCCAAGACTCCCAAGGAGGAGTCCCAAAATTATCCCGGGTTGGAGTCCCGGGACTTTGGGAACTCATATCTTTCGGCTCCGACCTCCGATTGGAATGAGGTCTGAAACAAAGTTATAGTTCTCCTCAAGAGCTTTCCAACTCTATGTTGCATTCCTGCAGTAGACGTCGACAAGAGGTCGATTCCCGAATTTTAGTGGTTGGGAATCAAGCTGCCAGTTTGATTCTCGTCCCTTCTTTTGCCCATAACTTGGGCTGCAAATGTCCAAATGGCACATGCGAGGCCATTTTGGGCATTTACACTTCAAGACCTTTCCATTGATATAAAGAAAACTTCAATGCGAGGTGTTTTGACCCTTGAAATCGAGCTCTGAGTTTTCGGGAGTCCTGGAGGACTCCAACTTTTCACTTTTGGGGGTGTGAGTTTCATCCTCACACTTATCCCAAAGTGGGGTTGCGACACTAAAAAAAAGGTGATGTCTTCATCACATTCTATGTTTCTTTTGTTTTTTCGTTAATCTATTGTGGAATTCTTCTATGGTTTCTTGGGCATGTTCCATATTCGACTCATTCACCCAAGATGCCTCAATTGGATGGTATCCTTTCTACTTGACCGTCAACATTTGAAAGGGGGTGGCCCCTACTATTGAATATTCTAAATTGTTGTAAAAAAATTCGGCCAACTCAAAATGGTCCACCTAATCTCATTGATTCACCGCCACATAATTCTTTAGGAATTATTAGATAACCAAGTTCATTCTTTCAATTTGTCCATTCGTTTGGGATCGGAATGAGATGTTCATCTTAAGTTTCGACCCCATGTGCTTCCACAAGGTTCGCCAAAACTTGCTTATGAACTTTGGGTCTCGATCTCACACAATGTCCTTGAGGAGGCCATGATGTTTAAACATGTGTGAAGAATAACATTCTCGTATTTTGGGCCGTGGCATTTTCCTTAGTGGGAATGAAGTGTGTCATTTTACTAAATTGATCAACCACCTCCATGATCACATCAAAACCCCTTGATGGTGGCAAATTGACCATGAAATCCATGGACACATTTTCCCATGGCCCTTCAAAAATCGGTAATGATCATAACAATCCTACTTGTTTCTTATTGAGTGTTCAATTTTGTTGGCTAATCAAGTAAATCTTCACATATTCCTTCGCATTGTTTTTCAAATTAGGCCAATAGTAGGTTTTCTTAAGGAATGTTATGGTGCACGTTGCACCACCATGGCCTGCAAACAGCCCATCATGGCATTCCTTCATGAACACATCCCTGAACCTCCCTTCCAGAACATAGAGCCGATTTTTTTTATACCACAATAATCCATCTCATAAGTGGAAGTGTGATTTGATTCCTTTTTGAACATTTTGCTTTATTTCCTTGGTCAACTTGTCATGGCAGCTCACTAGTTGAACTTCTTTTTGAAACTTTGTTCGGGTTATGAAGTTGTGGGAAGCCCCTGTGTCCAAAAGACATATCACCTCCCGCTTAGAAACCTTCCCTTTTAAGAAAATAAAACAATTACGTTCATTATGGGCTTGGTTTGGGTTTGGGGCAATCTTTCAAGTAATGTCCCACTTCATTACAATTGAAAGACGCTCCTTTGGGCTTCCCACTAGCATCCCCATTGGGTTGGCTCCCTTTTAAAAAAGCCCTTTTCTTGACAAAATTTCATCTAGGTTTGAAACTTGAGCCTTGAAATTGTTTGGTTTTTTCCCCTTTTGAAGTATTTTGCTGACACACTCCTAACTCCTTGAAGGACTCAAATGTGAGTCCAAGTAGAAGACAACGGAAAAGGGAAGAGTCAGGGCACACTCCTTAGCTCACAACACTTTGAGGTGTAGAGGGGCGTGTTGAGCTCCGAGATGGGACTAGGAAGAGTTGACAAGTTTCATTCACTCACACGGGCTTGCACACAATCCACACAAAGTGGTTAGTGTATAGTTGGAGCACCTTTGGTGCTAAGACGAGCCATGGGCAACACGAACACACTAGACTCACCATGGCCCGAACTTGGGGGAAGCCACCACCTTCCCCCCTATAGTATACCTTGGCTGGCCACGGAGCCTACATCCAAATGGTTTTTCTCTCCTGGGACTCCTGAGTGGGAGTCCCGAAATCACGTTAGTTAGGACTCCTAAGACTTTGGAGCCTCATAACTTTTCAAGCAAACCTTGGATCGAAATGTAGTCTAAAGAAAAGTTATAGTTCTCGTCGAAAGCTTTCCAAGGGTATGTGGCACGCCCTCTACAGCCAAGTAAATTGGGTCGATTCCCAACTTTTTATGGTCACTTCTTTTTATTCCGACACTTCTTTTGGCCATAACTTGTGTTTCAAATGTCCAAATGAGTAATGCAATTTCATTTTAGACAACTACCTTCTAAGAGCTTTTCAATGATATAAATAACGCCACAAGCCATTGAGTTTTGACCCCTGAAATCGCTCTTGGAAGTTTCAGGACTTCATCGGGACTCGATCTCCCAAAGTGGGAGTTGCCTTGGGAGTGTGAAGGTTCACTCCCTCATACTCCCTCACACTTTCTTACACTCCCGAGAGTATGTGATGTGACTCCCGGGTTTCTTCTTAGCCCGCACCCTTACGACTTCTTTGCCTTGACTCCCGGGCTTCCTCTTGGCCCGCACCCTTGCAAGCCCTTTGCCTTGGTCGTGAGCCCAAGGCTAGGGTTGCGACACTTGCCCTCGGTTCCATTCCCCTTCATGGTGTGCCCTCTTGTGAAGGAATTTATTCTCCTTCTTGAACTTGAACTTTTCATCCCATCTCGCATTTGAGAAACCTTCCACTTTCATGATGGCCTTAAACAATGAGGTGGGCCAATTTTCCTAAAGCTTGTGCTTGGTTCAAGTTGGGAGCCCCATCATGAAATGGCACATTTGGTCTAATTCATGCATATGCCGAATCGCAAGCTTGATTTTGGAATATGCCCTCATATATTGGTACAAATAATCATTCATCGCATTCACAAGGTCATGATGTTTACACCTTGAAATGTAGTCAAAATTTTTTGGAATAAATTCCAACTCAATGTGTTCCTTGAAGAATTCCCATGTGTAGCCATGGGTCTTCCCTTCCTCTTGCCTCACTGTCCTCCACCATGTTGAAGCATTCCTTTTAAGTAGGATTGGGCAAATTCCACAACCGAATGTTGCCCAACTTTGGCAGCACGAAGGTAGTCTTCCATTTTCACAAGCAAGCATTCACAACCTTTCAATTTTGGACCCCATCAAAATTCCTAGGCTTCACGGGCTTGAATCCTACACTTTTAGATGATCTTCCTTTAAGTGCTTCAACCAATTTGGTGAAATCGGGCCTATTCATTTTAAGTAAAACCTCCAATTGTTTTGGAGTGAAAAGAACTACGATTGGTTGGTCAATCATTTTCATTTTCATGATCATCATAGTTGTCACGGTCTTTTTATTCTTCAAAATCCTCTTATTCCTCCTCCCTAATGGCCTTGGATGAAACATCCATGTTTTGGGTGGGTTCTTCCACCATGGTCTTCTGTATTAACTTATGAGTCCGGTGCCATCGAAACTCCCAAATAGGTGGATTGAGCTCTACCAGAGCTTTTATACCATGTGATGAACCCCAAACTCCTCATAATACTCAAATGCGAGTTCGAAAGTGAAAACAACAAAAGAAGGAGTGGGGATACGCTTCTTAGCTCGTAGCACTTTGGGGGTAGAAGGGCGTGTTGGAGCTTCGAGATTGGGATTAGACTAGTGACAAGCAAGTCAATTATTCACATGAACCTGCACAAACCAAATGATAAGTTGGCTAATGCATAGTTGAAGCACTTTTGGTGCACGAACAAACCACGGGCACACATAAACTCACAAGACTCAACATAGCCCAGACTTGGGGGAAGCCACCACCTTTCCCCCTTATAGTATTTTCTATGAATAACCATGGGGGCTACATTCAAATGTCATTTTGTCCCAGGACTCCCGAGTTGGGAGTCTTGAAATTTTCACAATTAGGATTTCCGTCATTTTGGAAGGCCATAAACTTCTTGTGTAGACCTCTAATTGAAGTGAGGTTTAAAGCAAAATTGTAGCCCTTGTCAAGATTTTTTCAACGATATGTGACATGCCTCCTACATGCAAGTAATTTAGGGCAATTCTCAACTTTTAGTGCTCAGGACATAATTTGTGATTTAAGTATTCAAATGAGTCATGCCAACCCATTTGAAACATCTATGTCTCAAGAGCTTTGTAATGTTATAAGGAAGTTTTGAATCCAATGAGTTTTGACCCTTGAAGTCACTTTCTAAAGATTCAGGAATCCATCAAAACTCCAACTCTCAAAGTGGGAGCCCATTTGGTAGTGTGTGGACTCATTCCCTCACACTTTCCTACACTCTTGTGAGCATGAAATGTGACTCCCGGGCTTCACTCTTGGCCTACACATTTACAAGCCCTTGCTTTGGTTGTGAACCCAAGGCTAAAGTTGCGATAATGTCTTTTCCAACCAAGTTCCTCATGAGACATCAATATGAAAACACAATTCATTTTGTTTCTTTTGTCAAGATATGTAATAAATAAATCATTCCAACAAAATTCATGGGTCATTTTGTGTTAGAATTCATGGCAATTTGCTTTTCAAACAACATTTTGAAAAATCATTAATTCCTCTATCTAGTTCTCAAAGGCCTTTTCCTTGGCCCCTTGCCCATTATTGGTTCCAGAATATCAACTAAAATTCCCTACAACATCATAAATGATTGAAGAGGTGTCCAACAAAAAAAATTAACTACCATTTGTGCATATTGTTCTTCTTCCTTGAAATGAGATTGTTTGGATTAGGTATGTAAAATATACAATTTGAAATACACCTTATCATATCCAAATGCATTCCCCCTAAGGATATGAGGGGCAACAATTGGATCCAACACAACCACAAAACCTTTTGGTCCAAATACAAGCTTGTAAATTGGTCGATGTTACATACATACATAAGAGATTGCTGCCATCTTTTAACTTTCAGAAAAAATGAAAAATTTGCAAGAAGACCTTTGAATCTTAGGTTTGTTTGCAAATAGACAAATTGTAGACGTGTAAGGATTTAGACAAAATTGTAGAAAAAGGAATAGGGCAAAAGATAAGGGTTTTACCTCAAGAAACTAATCATAGAGTGCAAAGAATAGAGGCTTCCCGAATAGGTTAGAAATAACTCCTTCAACTGTAGGCATGCTTCCCATGTTGCCACCACTGAGCAAGGTAGTGAGGAAATTACTAGCATTGTCTATTAGAGTCCATTCCTTTGTAGGCTTACATTGTGAATATGTTTTACATTGAACAAAAAATAACCAACTTTCCATGAGCATTTTGGTAAGCTTTTTCCCCCTTCCCCCCTATTGCAACTACAAGATCACCACCTACTTGTTTGCTTCACGAACAAGAAAGATTCGCCCACTCTTCTTTCTTCTTCTTTGTTCATGTTTTTGTTTTTCCTCTTAGCAAAACCAAAAGAGATGGGGAAAAGGAAGCATACAAAACTCACCAACGGACATTCAAGGGACACCAACCAGAGAAGGAAACTAGAAAATTGCTCTGATGCATCATCCTTCTCCCATTAATGCCATATAGTTGTTCCCACTTTTAAGGTGAACACCTACTGGAAGAAGCAATAAGAGCAATAGTTGAAATAGCTGACCATGGATGCAAACAAAATATAGCCATCGCTTGCCTTTCTCACTCTTCACTTCCTGCTCTAGCACCTGCATGTCCTAAGGCTTGATGACACCTCCACCATGCTCCCTTTCTCTTGAAAAACTCCCTCCCTCCTCACCCTTCTTTCTCTTTTTCCCTCTTTTAAGTTTTTTTTAGACAAAGCACTTTTGACTACTTAGTGAGGAGATGTTCTCACCTTCTTGTTGGAGCTTGAGAATCATGCTTGAACTCCAAATTATAGCATTGTTACTATTGCTATTCGATTAAGAATATATTGGCTATAAAGATTGAAGTTGTTGAACAAGGATATATTTGTAGAAATTTCACTAGGATGGATCGAACAGTGTGTCTTTTTGTATCTAAAAAAATTAAGGCGCACAAATATATGAAACTTGAAATCATAGACTTTAGATAAATCAAGAAAACAATTATTCCATTCCTACCGAAACTAACTTTGAATTTGTTTATCTATCCTATTAGGTCATAGGAAAGTTTGATAATCGGTTTGATTGTTTTACTAGGTGTGCCTTCTAGTTGTGACCTTGGGAGTGAATCCTCGACCTTCTCCATCGAAACCTTTGGGACTTTTGTAGCTTTTACCTCTGTACCAAAATCAAGTTGAAGTTTCAATAGAGGTTTGCTACCTTGTTTTTCTTGAATTCCATTACCAACGTTAGTTACAGCTCTGTGAGAGTTGATATCCATTTCTTCTCTTACCTCCCAAACTTTACTTGTTTGTGTGGCCAAAGTGGATCTAATTAGAAGTGCCATGGTTGTTGGTTGGAAGTGTCACGACCTTAATCTTGAGCTCACAACCACGCAAAAGGCATGGAAAGGTGAGGGTCAAGTGTGCAACCCATGAGTCGCATTCACTCTCCTGGGAGTGCAAAAGAGTGAGGGAATGAGCCCACACACTCCCAAGCGGGCTCCTACTTTGGGAGTTGGAATCCTAAAGGATTCCCAAATTTTCAAAAAGCAATTTGAGGGGTCAAAATTCATCAGATTGAAAATTTTCCTCATACCATTAAAAAATTCTTGAGACATAAATGTTTAAAATTTGCTTGCATGATTCATTTGAGTAGTTATAATACAAATGATGGCCGAAAGAAGGGCCTAAAATCAAAGTGTCAATTTGACTCTCGACCACTAAAAGTCAGGATTCAACCTGAAATACGTGCATGCAAGTGGCGTGTCACATATTGTTGAAAAGCTCTCAACTAGGGCTACAACTTTGCTTTAAACCTCGCCTCAACCAGAGGTTTGCAAAAGAAGTTATGGGCCTCCAAAACAATAAGAATCCCAATTTTGAAAATTTTGGGACTCCCGACTTGGGAGTCTAAAGAAAATGACATTTGGGTGTAGCCTTGTGGTTAATCATAGAGAATATTATAAAGGGGAAGCTGGTGGCTTCTTTCAAGTTCAAGCTGTGGTGAGTCTTATGAATCCATGTCTGCTCATGGTGAGTCTATCGTAACCCCAACATTGGGTTCAAGCCTAAGTCTAAAATGCAAGGGCCTATTGAGGCCAAGAAAATGTTTTTAGGAGTGAAACACACTTTTAAAAATGGGGGAGAGTGCAAGGGATGAAGCCCAATGACCCTTAAGTGCATTCCCACTTTGTGTAAGAGTTGTGAGTGTTTAGAGCCTTGACTGGAAAGGTAAACAATCACTAAATTGGGCCCCCAGGACACCATTAGAAAGTTCTTAAAGCATAGATTTTTAAAGTGCCTTCGCATTATTCATTTAGACCTGATTTGCATGAATTATGATCAAAGGAAGGGGGCGGGAATCAAATTGGGAATTTGATTCCCAACCATAAACCCCTTGAATGCAAGGGTCAAATGAGGTTCAATTGGGGTGTGTTATACACCATTGAAAAGATATTTTTGAAGGCTTAAAATATTGCCCTTGCATTTTCAAAACAGACTTGATTTGAAAAATATGAACAACAAGAGTCCCAATTTTGGGACTCCCACTTGGGAGTCTGGGAGAGAATTGACATTTGAACGTAATCCTTGCGGAGAAGTAGAAAGTATACTATAGGGAGGGGAATGGTGCTTCTTCCCAAAGGTTACAGGCAATGTAAAACTTATGTTTTTAGGTTGTCACTACTAAGTTCGTCACACCACTTTCATTCAACTCTTTTCTTGGTTGCGTAGGTTGATTTCATTTTGAATTATTGTTTATGAATTTGCCTTGATCCCAACCCGAAGCTCCAACATGCCCTCCTATCACAAAGAGCTGCAAGTTAAGGAACGTGCCCAATTCTCTTCATTTTCCATTGTTTCACTCTAAGACCTACATTTGAATCCCTTAAGGAATTTGGGGGCATGTCAGTCTATGTATACAACCACAAAATCATCAAGCCATTCCCGGAAAGTGTCGTTCATGAGTGTGCAAAATGTGGCGAGTGCATTGGTGAGTTTAAAAGGCATCACTAAGAATTCGTATGAGCTATACCTTGTGCGGTAAGTGGTCTTCTTTTCATCCCCTTCCATAATTCGAATTTAGTAATATCTTGAATGTAGGTCAATCCTACTAAACATTTTAACTCCCAAAAGTCAATCAAACAAGTCACGAATTCGAAGTAATGGGTATTGATTTTTCACTGTCACCTTGTTGAGGGTTTTATAATCCACATACATCCTCAACGTCCCATCCTTTTTGTGAAAAAATAGGACGGGTGCCCCATGTGGTGACATGCTAGGTTTAATGCATCTTTTTGCAAGGAGTTCTTCAAATTGAACCTTGAGTTCTTTCAACTCCATGTGATTCATTCAATATGGGGCCTTGGCGGGAGGTGCCACTCTTGGCATCACTTTGATTGCACGGTCAATTTGTCTTTTTAGGTGCAACTCATTAGGCTCTTTGGGCATCACATTCAGAAATTTGTCCAACATTCGCTTAACACACTTAAGAGGACTTACCAAATTAGTAGTTTCTTTTGGCTCAAATTCATCCAACACACACATCACACACAACATGCCACAACCTCTTATGCATTCCTTTTCTCAAGTTTTGGCTGATATCAAGTGGATGGTCAATCCACCCACACTAAGCATTTCATGTGCTTTCACTCGAATAATCTCATTTTTGGATGGGATTTTAATTAACCTATTATGCCCTTCTATGAGCACATTGTTATGGGTGATGAATTCCATTCCCAAAATGCATTCCACTCCCCTTACAATGAAAATCAATAAATCCACCTTTCCCCTCCAATTGCCCAATTGAAGAGGCACGTTTTTTGCTTGCAACGTGATTAAATGGAAAACCCCATTTGCAACGTGCACTTCAATGGGTGCTTTTAACTCTTGCAACTGGAGCTCCATTCTTTTAACACTTTCTTGGGTTATGAAGTTGTGGGAAGTGACACACCCCCACACTCCTTGAAAACTCAAATGCAAGTCCAAAAGTGAAAACAACGAAAGAACAAGGAATTGGGGTCTGCTCATTAACTTGCAACACTTCAAGGGCAGAGGGGTGTGTTGGAGTTTCGAAATGGGGATTAGGGTGAATGACAAGCGGGTCGATTACTCACACGAACCTGCACAAACCAAACAACAATTTGGTTAATGCATGGTTGGAGCACTTTTGGTGCATGGACAAGCCACAGGCGTACATAAACTCACAAAACTCATCACGGCCTAGATTTGGGGGAAGCCACCACCTTCCCCCTTATAATATTTTTTTTTATTAACCACATGGGCTGCATCCAAATGTCATTTTATCCTCAGACTCCCAACTTGAGAGTTTTAAAATTCCCAAAATTGAAACTCTTGGCGCTTTGGAAGGCCATAACTTCTTGTGTAGAATTCTGATTAAGGTGAAGTTTGAAGCAAAGTTATAGCCCTTGTTGAAAAATTTCCAAAAATATGTGGCACGCCACCTATAAGCACGTAATTCAAAGAAATTCCTGACTTTTAGTGGGCAGGAGTCAAATTGGCTCTTTGACTCCTAGCACTTTTTTTGGGCATAACTTGTGTTTTAAGTGCTCAAATGGGTCATGTGAGCCCATTTTAAACATTTAAGTTTCAAGGGTGATATAAGGAAATTTTCAATGCAATGAGGTTTAACCGTTGAAATACCTTTTTGAAGATTCAAGACTCCATAGGGATTCCAATTCCCAAAGTGGGAGTCCACTTGGGAGTGCGTGGGTTCATTCCCTCACACTTTTGGAAGAGAAAATATAACTTTTAGGCTACATTTTCGACCCACACCTTTCCATACTTTTGCCTTAGTCACAAGCCCAACATTAGGGTCATGACCGAAAACCCTTATGTCTAAAAGACATTACACCTCTCACTTATAAACCTTTTTTGTTTAAGAAAATAAAGTAATTATGTTCATTTTGGGCTAGGTTGGCAGTAGGAGCAATTGCCTTAGAACCCCCATTGTCCAATTTGGGTTTGGGGCAATCTTTGGAATAATGTCCCATTTCATTGTAATTGAAACATGCTCCTTTGGGCTTCCCGCTATCATCTCCCTTGGGTTGGCTCCCTTTCAAGGGAGCCCCTGTCTTGAGAAAATTACCTTTGGGTTTGGAACTTGAACCTTGAAATTGTTTGCGTTTTTCCCTTTTTGAAATCTATTGCCCACGGTTCCATTCCTTTTCATGGCGTGCCTTTTTATAATAGAATTTGTTCTCCTTCTTGAACCTAGACTTTTCACCTTGTCCCACATCCGAAAAACCTTCCATTTTCATGATGGCCTCAAATAATGAGGCAGGCCAATTCTCTTCAAGTTTACACTTGGCCCAAGTTGGGAACCCCATCACAAAATGGCACACCTAATTTAACCCATGCATATGCTAGATCTCAAGCATGAGTTCGGAATACGCCCTCACATATTGGCGCAAATTATCATTTGTTGTGTTGACAAGGTCATGATGTTTGCACCTTGAAATGTAATCTAAATTCTTTGGAATGAAGTCCAACTCAATGCGTTCTTTGAAGAATTCCCATGTGTAGCCGTGGGTCTTCCCTTCCTTTTGCCTCACTGTCTTCCACCATGTCGAAGCATAACCCTTCCATGATAATCAAATGAATCAACATGTGCATGAAAATTTGACACCATCCACACTGTTAAAACCAAGATCCACATTAGTTGATTATTGAATTTATTTCAAATCTCATAACAATTGGATTAACACTTTAAAAACATTCATTTCAATGCCAATGGATTGAGCAAACATATATGCGAAGCTCTAACACCATTGACAATGTTATGACCAAGATCTATACAAATTGTTTCAATAAAGTTCAACATCCAAATTCAAATTGATAGAATAAATGAATAGGTCTAAAGAATTCCTTCAATGAATTGAACACATAAACTTGTAACTAAAATCTAACACCATCCATAATGTTGAGACAAATATCAAAGACAAAATTATATCAATGTTAGTTTGGACTAATCAATCAATCTAAGTAATCAAAAATACTTCAAGGTTTAGGGTGACTATTTTAATTAATCGACCATAGTAGAAATATTTTGATACCATCAACAATGTGAAGACAAAGATCTAGAATTATTGATGAAGTATCCCATCAAATTAATAGACTCAATGAACATAACAAAAAAATGTTTTTATTGAATCTGGACAGAACTATGAATGATGAAGATGAATTTCAACACCACCAATAATGTCAACTTTCAAGACAAGATCCAAGATAGAATTTGATCAATGTCAATGGATTGATCAATCTAACTAATCATAAGTATTTCAGTGCATGGTTTTGGGCTATTATTTCAATGATAATATATTGATTAACTAGAGTAAAAAACCATTAATACCATCAACAACATGAAGATAAAGATCCAAGACAATTGTTCATGAAGTTCAACATGAACTTGCAAGATTCAATGAATATGTTTATATTCATGATTGGGGTATTGAAAAGGAATGACTTGTATTTAAAGGACAACATTGTGTTTCTATTTATCTTATATTATTATAGTTATAATGGATTATTGTATGCCAATAGATAAAATGATGTATTGTTAAATTAATAAGAATAATTAAAAATAATTTGGATAATATGTAAATGTCATTTTGAGCAATGGAAATCAACTATATCAAATGTCTAAACTACATTTTTTTTAAAAGGAATAAAAAGGAATGCATAAAGTCATACAATTGATTTCAAACTTTTTGTACAACAAAAATGTGCCCCCTTCTATGAAAGTACATGTTCATTAAATGAAGTTGATGAAAAACCAAATTATACAAAAATTTCAAAGTCTTGAAATTTTGAAGGAAAACAACTCATTTTTTAAACCATTTGACCAAAAAAATTATGTTTAATGGGTTCAAAATGTCTAGTTTTAAATGTAGGTCACATGTGCAAGAAATAATCTTTCCAAAAAACATGTTTGGTTGTTCATTGAAACTCATTTTGGGATTTTTTAGAATTTTTTCGTTTCTAGCTATAAACCAAAATATTCATACACAATTATGTATGAATGTGAAAACTCACCATCACATGAATTATCTAAAATTGGACTATTCAATTTTTTTCATTTAAATTTGTTTCAAGTAAATGTTATTTGCAAAAAGTAGCCCCACAAAAATCATGGAGTCCTTTTTCCTTTTTTTGGAACCCCAATTGTGAATAAACCCATATAGAAAAGAAAATTTTGACTAAATATGGACAAAACATTGAAACATGAAAATGAAATCTAACGTGATTAATATTGTCAAGACAAAGATCAAGACAAAATTAGATCAACGACAATTTGCATTGACTAATCTAGGTAATCAAAAGTACTTTAAGGTTATTATTTCAATAGATTGACCAGAATAGAAACATTTTGATACCATCAACAACATGAAAACAAAGATCCAAGATAATTGTTGGTGAAGTTCAACATGAATTTGATAAATTCAATGAATATAGAAAAGAAAATCTTGATTGAGTATGGATAGAACATAAAAACATGAAAATGAAATTTGATACCATCAATAATGTCAAGTTGGATTGACCAATCTATGTAATCAAAAGTACTTTAGGATTGAAGGTTACTATCTTAATTAATTGACCAAAACATAAACATTTTGATACCATTGACAATGTGAAGACAAATATCCAAGATAACTATTGACAAAGTTCAACATGAATTTGACAGATTCAATGAGTAGAGAAAAAAAAATCTTGAATGAATGATGAAAATGAAATTCGTTGCAAACTTTTCAATTACTGAGGTTTCAACCGGAGGAATGTCGCATGTCTCCATTTTGTCCAACTTGGCTCAAAGGTCTGGTGGTGTAGTTGTTACCGCTGCCTCCAAATCAAACCCAAGGAAATTGCATTCCCATACCATCAAACTCATATGGGTAGCTACCATGTCTACCTTGCACTTCAACAAAAGGCTTTGTAAGATTTCCTTGAGACATTCCCTCATCTTCTCCCATACTTGTTCCTTAAAGCCTTTTATGTTTGATGTGGCAACGGTAAGTTGCAACAAAGCGTTCTCCTACACCAACTCACCAAGTATTGAGCATGGTAAGCGATAACATCACTTGTTTTTTTCTTCCAAACATGCAACTCGTCCTAAGTCTAAATGTCTGCTTCCAAGTTTGAAGTAGCGGTAGCCTTGAGCTATCGAATCTCCTCCCTAGCTACCTCCAATTCCTATTGTAGGCCTTCGATTTGATCGTCCCTAGGATTAGGAGATATCATTGCCTTTCCCTTTAACAAATACTTCTTCCATCAACTTGGATTACCTCCTGTTCCATTTCTTCCAAATGGGTGGTAGTCTCATTGTGGTTGTTACGGGCTTGTCATAGCTCTACCCATATTTAGCCGTCTTTTCTTCCGTGGTAAAAAGTTGCTGAATCTAGGACTCAATGAGTTGTCGTTGCTTTTCATTCTCCTATTTGAGATGGGCCAGTTGGGTTTGCAATTGGGTTGCCTCTAGTAATTGAACTGCAATAATTGCTTGGGACTTTTCAATTTCCTCTATCGTCTTCTTGAACTCCTCATTGTTGGAATGCTCCTCCTTTAACTGTGCCTCTAGAACAATAACATGATTGTGGAAATTATTGGCGAGGGTCTTGACTTGCTTTTGCTGTATTACAGCTATTGTTTTCCATTTCCAAATTCCTTCCATCTAAGCCACTACCGTTTCTAGCACTATCATTCACTACTCTACATATTTCAAGACATCACATAATTCATTAATGTCCCTCACTTCCACCTCTACTACTTGGTGTGATGATCCTAAATGCATAGTTATATCATCACCACCTCCACCACTCTCAAGGGGCCGAGAGTGATGGATCTTGGATGAGCCCTTTGAGGTGGATCACCGACCTTGTACTTCACAAAGGGAGTGGCAATAAAATTGTCCACCATTTTATCTATATGACATTCCTCCTTTGGATCCATCCCCTATTGCCCTAGAGATTTCTGTACTTCTCCTATCGAATATGCATTTTTGGTCACTTTCACTTTAGTACTATGGGTCAATGTATCATTTAAGGTGGTCACCTTTATTAGCATTGTTGGAGATCTAGGGGGGAAGGGTAAGGTCTGCTTCAGTTGATACAATTTTACCTCCTCCTTTGTTTTGACCAGGTTGCTTCTATGGACAAATGGAAACTATGACATCATTCTTTGCCTAACTCCTTGACTACCTTCTTCACGACTTACCGTATGTTCCATGGAGGTTCGTCAAACCCTTGATGGTCCTACATAGTTTGCACCTACTACCTCCTCCATGCTCCTTGTTTAGTGCATTCCCTCTTCTAGTTATCCTATGTAGGTGATGGTTTTCAAAGGAGTGAACGTCCTATGGGAAATTACCTCCTGGTCTTGCCCATCCTTGGTGGGATCCCTAGAAAGCTTGGAGGTCGAGGGGTAAGTTTGTACCCCTTGATCTCACCACATCTTCTTCTTCGTTCCCTTCTCCACAACAAGTCTTCAAGCCTCCGGGGAAACATTTGCCAAACGAGGATTGGTTTTCAAATCACAATTAGTACCTCTATTGCCTATTACAACATGGAAACCATGGGTTGATCCATACCTATACAATGGACAAGGGGGACTGGGGGAGATAATTTTTCTACCTTGGGCTCCTCCTCTAAGCCCGCTCGTAAATTTGCCACCCTTCTAGGTTATTCCCTTGTAATGGGAACCATTGACGCTTAATGATGTCTACCACTTGGGCTATTTCCAGTTTGTTGGGAAGCTTTGGTTTGCACCATTTCTCCATATTTGATTTCAAACCCTAGAAAATTAGATGGGCCCAATTAATTTCCGCCTCTAACTCAACTTGAAAAATCAATAATGCCATTCTAGTACTATAGTAGGTTTGTCGATTCTTGAATTGAATGGCATGTAATACCACCCCCATCCTTACCGGATACTTCCCGTTCATGTGTCTTAATGCCCATCCTTCACTGGGAATGTGGGCTATGGGGGGAGCCATATGTTTCATCAAATCTACTATTTTATCCTTGGGAGGACCAAGCCATATCATCTTTTCCTTGGAAAGTGGTAACCGCATTTGCTTTGCGATTACCTCCCTGGTGATCGTTACCTTCTTTCCTCTCACCTCTGAAGTGATCCTATTTTCTTCCACCTTCTTCAATCCTCACGAGAAATCCTACACCAAATCTTTTTGTATCTTCCCCCAATGGATCTTCATCAAACCTTGCAACCCCACTATTTTTGCCCAATATTTGTCATCAAAATTCAGCCATTTCTTGACCTTATTCATGGACATCATTGCAATCTTCATCTCCCTTTTTCTTTTTGGCAGGGTGACTACCGCCTTTGCTCTTTCCTTCACTACCTTCACTATTTTTCCTCTAAGCGATGCTACCACTTTCTCTGTTCTCCTTTCAATTGCTACCTTTTGTTTTTCCTTACACACTCCTTTCCTTCACTCTCTCACTTTCCCTTCATTTCTTGTTTTTTCTCCTTTTGTCTCTCTTTCTTTTTTCTTTTCTCTTATCTCCTTTTGATGAATTTTTCTTTTTCTCTTCTACTTTTTCTCTTTCACCTTGAGCTTATTTATCTTCTTCTTCTTTTCCTCTTCTATTTTCTTCTACTTCTTGCATCTTTTTTTCCTCATCACCTTTTGTTGTCTCTGTTTGTTGTTTTTCACTACTCCTTTTTTCCCCCTCTCCCAATTTTTTTTTCTTATCTCTCTTGCTTTCTCTTTCCTCTTTTCCTCCAAATCCTACTGTTCCTTCGAAACAAGAATGAGATAATGAATCAATGGGGGAAAACATCTTCTTCCTTTATACCTTGAATTAGTAAAGGGAAGAAATGCGACCATATCAATTATGGTCACACTTCTTGGTCTATTCATTATTGGGTACAATTCTTGGAGGTGCCATTCCACCTATAATTGTTACAGGTAATATTCCCAAACAATACATCCTAAACAAGGGTTCTATCCTTTTTATTTCTTTTTCATTCAACATTTTTCACCATGGCTTTTCATCCAACACCACTACCTTTGTTCCATCATTTTTCATCTAACAACCCTTTGCCTTTTTGGACAAACTCCATTGTCCCTCTTTATTTTGAATTTCCATTCACTTGTCATCCATGACGACCTCAATTATTGTGATGAATGAAGCCTTCCTTCCCCCATACATACCTACTTCCTCTTTAATAACCACATTAAAACTCACACACAGTCTTCATAACTTTCTCACCTACCATCATAAGTCTTCCATTACTACAATTCCTATTTTCTCAAACTAACCAAGTTGACTAGATTGGTTTTTTTTACTAGAGGAGATGTATTTTTAACTAAAGGCTAAGGGCTTGAATGACAATGTGTATCATTTGACTAATTAATTTGACTAAAGTGATTGATTTGACAATTAGTCAAATTGGACTTAAAAATACCACCCAACCTAGTCAAATTGGCAAGTGCCTTAGTCAATAAGGCCACCTATTATATTCAATCAATATGGCTAGCTAAGTAGGCCTAGCCAAAACAACCAATGGCCTAGTCAAAAGGGCCAATTACAAATTCCAATACTAGTTGGGTATCTTAAGATTACATTTAACATTTTAACTATGTTTAACCAATTAAAAAAAAAGTTGGAAAATGTAAAAGTAAGTTGATTATAACTAAATGAATCGTGACCAAATTAATTATGGTTAGAATAATTATATATATATGGTTTATCTAATTATGGTTAAATTGATTATATTGAAATTAATTATGGCTCCAATACCTATGAAAAAATTAATTAAAATTAAAACTAACCATAACTAATTAAACCATGATTCATTTATCCATAATGAATTATTCCATCATTTTTTTGGCCATATCTAATTTAATTATGGTTAGTTCAATTATGGTTAAACTATATATATATGGTTTATCTAACTATGGTTAAATTGATTATATTGAAATTAATTTTGGCTCAATTACCTATGAAAAACTAATTAAAATTAAAACTAACCATAACTAATCTAACCATGGTCAATTTAACAATACTTGGTTTAGCCCTAGTAAGTTTAGCCATGATATTTAGTTTAGCATAATTAATTTAACCATTACTAGAGTGGCACCATTATTAGTTTTGCCATAATGAATTTAACCATGGATACTATAAACATAATTCAATTTATTGTTAACATATTATTATTTTACCTTAATAAATTTAACCATAATTAAAAGACCCATACTTAATTAAAAACTATTGTTAATTTAGCCATGGTTGGGCTTGCCCTAAAATATTTATTCATTATTTAATTTAAACATATTAACTTTACTAGTGGTTAGTTTAACCATTTTTGTTTAGCCATATCAACATTTCCCATAATTATTTTAACCATTTTTATTTTAGCCATAATTATTTTTCTCGTGTTTATTTTAACCATAATTAATTTTTACAGAATTAGTTTTTCCACAAAATATTTATTTATTAGTTAGTATAGCCATATTTATTCACTCATGGTTAATTTAACCATTTTTAGTGTAGCCATGGTTAATTTTGCCACAATTACTTCATTCACATTACTTTAGCCATAATTAAATTTAGCATGATTGGTTTTGCCATAAAATATGTATTCATTAGTTAGTTTAGCCATATTAACTTTATTAGTGGTTAGTTTAACCAAATTTATTTACTCATGGTTAATTTAAGCATTTATAGTTTAGCCATGATTAATTTGGCCATAAATATTTCAACCATTTTTATGTTAGCCATAATTACTTCATTCATCTTTATTTTAGCCATAATTAATTTATGCATAGTTGGTTTAGTCATAAAATATTTATTCATTGGTTAGTTTAGCCATATTAACTTTATTCATGGTTAGTTTAATCATTTCTAATTTAGCCACTTTTATTCATTGGTTTAACCATAAAATATTTATTTCTTAGTTAGTTTGGCCATATTTATTTTATTCATGGTTAGCTCAATCATTTATAGTTTACCATAAAATATTATGCATTAGTTAGTTTAGTCATATTAACTTTATTAGTGGTTAATTTGAACATTGAATTGAACTAAATAAGTTTGAATTATGAATTGAACCATAATTAATCTAATCATGTTTATTTTTCCATAATTATTTTAAATTTTTGGTTGGTTTAGTCATTATTAATTTAATAATCATTAATTTTTCCATAATTACTTTAGTTGTTGTTGGTTTAGACATTATTATTTTACCAATCATTAATTTTTCCATAATTAATTTAACCTAAGTTAAATTAGCCACCTATTTAACTTATGTAATGTAAATATGTGGCTAAATAGCCTAAATACAATTAGTTTATATGTAGGTGTATTTATTTATACATACCTTACCTATACTCCACCTATTGACCTATATTTTAACCTATAGGTAACCTAATTATATAAGTTAGGGTAGACCATTTATATGCCTATGATAAACTATTAGTTGGTTAAGTAATTATTAACCTAAAATACATTCATGAATGTGTAATTAAGTAATTAAATATTAATTATTACAAATACATTATTGATAATATATGATGAATTTGGTCAATTTTGTAAGGATTAGTTATAATTTGGTTGTAATTATCAATCAACAATATACTACGTTATAAATATTTTGATATTTTTTATAATTCAAAGATTTATAATATGGTTATAATTATTAATTATAACTAAATAACTAAACATTAACTATTACTAATTTTTTAAATTTTAACTTCATTAACATACATATGTATTTACCTCTTTGTTTATTTATTTACTTAAATTATGTATCTTACATAGTTATTTGGGAATAATGTTATGTGAACTAAAAGGCTTTAGTGTTGTGTAGACATGAAAATGTTTCTCCTTCCCAAAAGTTTGTCATTATTTCCAAACGATGAGCAATATAAATAGATGCACCATACCAAGACATAAGAAATATTTTTAAAAGGAAGGCCACTTGGGATGAGCCAATTGAAAAGGCTTAACCCTTAAAGGCCAAATTCAAAATGAAATAAGATTTTCCTACCTAGGTCATTTAGGTGTAGGCTTAATATAGGTAGTGTACATTTAACTAGTAAAAGTCATAACTTAAGTTGCCTATAGCCTATTTTAGGGTTTTATACATAGTTGTTAGTTATAGGTTCCTAAACCTAGGCCTATGAGTTTAGGTTGTAGGTTCCTAGACATAGGGACCTTAGGAATAGGTATTTAATTTTAGGTTTAACCTAAGTTGCTTAGGTTTTATCCACGTGGCATAACCTAGTGGCCAATGTTTAAATGCCATGTGGCATAGCCTAGATGGCCAATGTTTAAATGCCACATGACATAACCTGAATGGCCAATGTTTAAATGCCACAAGGTATAGCCTAGGTGGCTAATTTTTAGATGCCACATGGCTTACTTTGGGTGGCCACTATTTAAATGCCACATGGCATTTGCTTAGTCAAAATGGTGTTTGACCAGTCAAAAAATCATTTGACTGTTATATTGACTAGTCAAAAGTACTAATCAAAATGGCTAGTAAAAAATACTAGTTGAAATGATTAATAAAAAATGCCAACCTAGGCTTGGTCAAAAAGTACATGGCCCAGTCACAATGGATACAACTAAAAGGTTTTTTTAATGTTTGTCCAAAATGGGTCTTTTTGACCAAAATTTATAGTTAAAAAAAAGAGGAATTCTAGTAGTGTTCCCTCCATTAAACATTGCAGTACCTACCCTATCCTAGTTACCTATCCCTATGGTAGTTTCTCCTTTCTCTAGGTCTTCATTTTTGTTGGTGGTAACCTCACCGTTGTTTCTTTTGTGGTAACATCTCATTCCTATGCACCTTGTCCTTCTACCGCCTGCTCCTGGACTTCCTGGTCCTTAACATTACCATCTACCCTCCCCCTTGCGAAATTGCAACCAGTCTTTTGGTTGGGTTATCAAATAAGCGATATGGTTTAAGCTTGTTGACATTCACGAAGATAGGATTGGGCTCGAATTTCTTTAGAATAGTAAGGAGGATGGTATTGTTGGGTAAATAATATTGGAATCTGTAGGGACCAAACCATCGTTTCTTGAACTTACATTTATGTTTTTTGCGTCCTCTGGGAAACCATAAGACATGGTCACTTAAATAAAAGGTTTTGGGACAACAATGCTAACTTGCCCAAATAGTGCAGGTTATAGTTTTGGCATTTGCAATAACCATGGATTGTTAGCGATATTCGTCAAGTTTATCCAATTCTACAATATGACTAGTTAGAGTGCGCAAAATGGACATTTATGAAGAGTCGTGTTTGTTGCTAGTATGGAGGATATATTTTATAGGCACAAGTGGGAACAAACCATACATTAGTTAGAATGGGCTCTGACCGGTGGTGACCTTGTAAGTAGTGTGGTACATATATAGTACCATTGGTAAATGCTCATCCCAATTGTTACGCTTGTCATTCACCAATTTGGTCAACATGGTACCAATTACCTTATTGTTCGACTTTGCTTGCCCATTACCTTGGGAGTAATAGGTAGTAAAACTTGTATGCTGCAACAAAAAATTAGCCACCAAGTAAGTAATTGTTTCATTAATAAAATGACTGGCCTGATTTGTTATTAATGTGAAGGGGCAATAGAAACAAATGAGTACGTATTCGTAGAAGAACCTAACAGTAATAGTTGTAGTATTAGTACAAAATGCCTTTGCTTCCGCCCATTTGATGGCATAATCTGTTGCCATTGGGATATAGTTGTTATCATTATACCTCCCCATTGGTTTGATAGGATCAATGAAATCCAAACCCCATTTCATGAAAGGGTTAACCAATAGACTAATGACCAAACAAGCCATACTTATTATTATTAGATCATAGGTGCACTAGCAATCGTCACAAGAATGGTAGTATGTGAACACATCTTTATGTAAAGTAGGCCACCAACATTTTGTGGGTTTATTGAAGAGAAATGACCGCCCCCAATCCCCTTGTGCAACTCTTCCATCACCATATGCATTTCCTTAGGATCCAAGCATCATCAAAGCACCAAGTCATGTCCTAGGCGGTATAAAACCTCATCCTGCAATGTGAACCTCAGTGCTCAAATTGCGAGTTTGCGTTTGTGTTATAGGGGGTAATCTTTGGGAAACATGCCGATACGGAGATATTCTTTTGCCTCATGCAACTAATCAACATGCGTGGAAAATAATTTTGCATCAATTGTTTGGTTTGATATTCTTTGCAATTTCAGCTTCATGTAGTAATCATAATAGAGCATCCGCAATTGAATATGTTTTACCGGGCTTGTAAATGATGGTAAAGTCATACTCCAAAAAAAGTAAAAAAGACCAAGCAATTCATCCAGATAGATGTGGTTTATTGACCAAATGTGTCAATGCCATGTAATCCACATAAAACACAAATTTGTTACTGAGGAGATAATGACAAAATTTGTGCAAGGTGTAGATCATTTCCAATGCTTCCCACTTTGTAGTCGTATAATTTCTCTCCACATTGTTCAGCAAATGAGAGGCATATGTGATTGGTTGATCGCACTTATTGCCCAAGTTTTGAACCAACATGGACCTACTGTCGGGTTAGACGCATCAATATGCACATGGAATTCCTTATCCCACGGTGGTGATATCAAAATTGGAGCTTCCACATACTTGCGTTTGATGGTCTCCCAAGCTTACTAGCATTCTATGGTCTATATAAAGGATTCATTTTTTCGCATTAATTTGGCGATTGGCACCATAATGAAGGCGAAGTTTTTAATGAAGCAATTGTAAAATTGCACCATTCCATTGAACACATGTATATCACAAGGGGTGATTGGTGCCGGCATGTTAGCAATAGCCTTGATCTTTTTTGGGTTAAATAGCTTCCTTTCCCTAGAAATTATGAAGCCCAAAATGATGTTTGAGAACCATAGACATGCACTTCTCCGGGTTGAGACTAATACCGTACTCTTGACATTTCTCAAAGCACAACTAAAGCTTGGATAAGTGGGTTGCCATGTCGATAAAAACAATAAAATCATCCAGGAACAACTTCATGAACACATCAAGGTATTCACAAAAAGCGTGACTTACCACCCTCTGGTATGTGGGTGGCACGTTTTTCAGCCCAAATGACATTACCACCCATACAAATGTTCCCCAATCCGTGATAAAAGTTGTCTTTTGCTAATCATTTGGCATAATGTGAATTTGATGGTATCTTGAAAAACCATCCATGAAGGAGTAGACTTCATGTCCTACTACCTAGTCCAACACCTCATTGGTGAATGGTAATGAATACGGATCTTTCTTGGTAATGGCATTCAACTTCCAAAAATCAATGCAAATCCTCAACTTGTTCTTTTTTTGGAACTACCACAATGGGTGATAACCATGTAGCTTGCTCCACATGTGCAATGAATTTCGCAACAAACAATTTATCCAGATCTTATTTGACTACCACAACATAGTTAGGTTCATCTTGTACCATGCTTGATGTGCTAGAGGAATGGTGGTGTCCAATTTGATTTTATGTTCAACAATGTGGGGTGGTAATCCCCAAAGGTCCAAGAGAATACATCTTTAAATTCCCTCTGCAATTCCTCAATGGTGGTAGTTATTGGTGATGTCAAATCTACATTAATCTTGACATATTGTGGTTCGTTTTCTGTCCCCAAATTGACCTTCCAAACCTATGCTTCAAGTGGTAATGTCCATTCCACAATTTGGAGGGCTTTCACCTGGTCACAAATGGGGGTTCCATTTACCGGCATAATCCCAAGGGCATGTGGTATTTATATGGGTTGTTCCAAAGATTTTATGTCTAGTATTATTACTTCACCTATTGCAAACAACTCTTGAGCCACATCCATGAGTACCGCTTCCTCATCGTCCATGACACCCTCCACAAAATTAAAGTAGATGACCATTTGTGGCCAATGGGTGTTATTACTAAAATAACGGGGTATTTGTATGGTCTTGGTAATATCGTTACCTTCAATGGTACCAAATCCTTGCCCCAATCCTAAACCACCTTGGCATCGTGTAACCAAGGTCTTTTTAGCAACATGGAGTAAGTGGGATCAACGGATTTGATATCGATTAACATGAAAGAGATGGTATAGGGTACACCATGAATCCATATTCAGAAATTGCACACCACTACCAATGGTCGATTCATGGAGCAATTTGCCATTTTTACATGAAAGGGTGCCGGTTTAAGAGATGGTAACCCTAAACAACATTTTAACCTTTTTGTGATGGCATTCCCATTGGTTCCACCATCTAGCATGGTGTCATCCACTAGGTTTTCCCAATGTGTACTTCCAGGATTGCCATCTAGTTATCGATTTCTGCCATTGCTACCATAACTTCCGGTGCCAAAGGTTCAACAATAGGTAGTAAGCGGGGTTGTAGAGATTGAATAAATTACATACACAGATCCAATGTTAAATGTAATAGCTAGCCCAAAGACATGGTAAATTTAATGGCCATTAGTTGTGTTCCCAACTCTTTGACTGCTTTAGGAACCCTTGTGGTCTCCTCAGAAATTTGTTGGGTTTCCATGAAATCTGGGTGATCTACCACCGATGGTAAACGAGACCATTTAGTGGACCAATTGGATTCATGAAGTGGGTTGGTGTGAACTACATGTTACTCCTAGGACTTTCTGACAACTTCCTCTACTTGAATATCTTGGATTGTGTCCACCATCAATTGGCGAATTATCCTCTTTATGCCACTCCTAAGGACCCTTCCCTTTAAGAGGTTCATGTTCCTTAAAAGGTATTGCCCATGTTCTTTAACTACAATGTCACTGTAAAAACAAAAGGAATACTTTCTACAGTGTGCATATCCCCATTGCTAGACATCCATGGGCTAAAGCATGTATCTGAAACTTTTACTGAAGCATGACAATTCTGATTCAAACATTCTTCTTCTTCAAGATCCTAACAGACATCTAAATTTTATGGTTTTAATTTTATGGACCACAAAGGATCAGGCATTCATCCTGATTTCTTCTCTAGGAATCAACAAGTTGTTTTATGTGGCTAGTAGCTCGTATCCCACAATAGAATGCCCGCAGAAATTAGCTCTACTACTTCAACATGGTTCAGTTTCAGAAATTAGACAGAGATTCAAGGCAAGGTCAGCCACTACAATCATTTCTACTTCCCAACATTCCTTCGTTCCCAAAACCCCCGGAGCTCCCACAATGCAGCAGGTACTCTTCTTAAGACAAAACCCAATTCAAGAATCCCCAGAAACATCACGAATGAGCTGCCACACAACCACTCCAAAAATCCTAGATAAGCTCATCCTCTCCCTTGTGTTTGTCCCTACAAAATCACATCAACAACTTTTGACCTTTTCCTGACATTTTAGCACAATGAAAGTTTTTTTTGTCAAGATTCTTTGAATATAGTCCTACTTATCAAATTCTGCTTCTATCTAACACCCCAAAATCCAAATCTGACCACACCTTCTTATCTTCCCAAAAGTTTAGCAACTTCTTATCCTTCATCACTAAAGACCCCTCTTCCCTTCCTCAACCTGCTTCAAATATCCTCTGGATCACCTCATCTCCTTTCTTCCCCAAAATCCAAATCTACTAATCTCCTTATATAAATCTGATCCACAAAACTTTTCCAGAATTTTCATTGATTTGCTCAGATTGCCTTCCATCCTAAATGTTATCTCACCAACTTCCTCCTACAAAACAACAAAACAACCAAAAATAGGAGCATATTTTTCAGCCACTAGTTAGGGCTTGTAGTCTTCATCCATAGAAAAATAAATGACACTATTTTTAGGTTACAACAGGTAGTTGCTGCCATGACCATGTTAATTAAAGGTGCTAGAGAGTTGGGGTTACTTACTTGAGGCACCTTGGCCTCCTAGGATTTTTTTCACACCATCCTTTGAATATGTGCTTTCTAGGGACAGCTAGTCAACACATGCCCGGGCTATTGACATGTGTAACATATGAGTGCTACATTACTCCCTCTTAATACCTTGGGGCATGTGGTAGGTTGTTGACCTAGTCTATTATGCAAACATCTCGTGGATGGTTACTTCATGTTTCTCCTATAACCGATTCTCATGATTGGCTAAATTATACAAACACCGATCCTTAGGATGATTCATTTTCTTGGAAAAAATGCATTCTTTGTAAATCGGCTGGTTACCCCTTGCCGATTGAACACTAGTAGTGTTCGTATTACTACCTCCTATGTGAGATGCTCCACTAGTAATACTCTTATTAGGTTATTTCTTAGCAATAATTGGAGTTGAACGCACATCTAGAATTACTTGGTTACTATGATCATCAATTGAATGTTTTTCACATTGTTGTGTTGCCTCTAAATGACCCCACAAAGTGTTCTACTCCAAGTTAGTGGTGGCCATCTTCAAATAAGGGAACATACCAATTCTAAAGTAGGTGATAAGGTACCCACTTGCTCATCCAATATGTTAGTCAAATTAAATAATTTTTCGTAGTAATCTTCCATCTTTTTCGCCCATTCTTGCTTTGAGTTCCTCAATTATAAATAAATTTGCTCGCAATTCTAGACTGACATGTATCGTCAAAAAAAAACATGTGAAAATTCATCAAAGGTGGCTTTGCACATAATTGTTGCCCAAGTTGACAATTCATATTTGCAACTTTGTTGCAATTATCTCTCAATCCAACTAAACAACTAATATGTGACTTTGTTTTTATACATATGACATATGTTAATATTTATGCTAAATTATGATAACATTAAATCACATGTAAATTAATGTGTATAAATGAATAAGTTATGTGTGATACATATTTTGTAATGCATATAAATTTTGAATAAATTCTTTTGAATATGAATTAATAATTTAAGCTTGTACATGTTCATACATGCAATATTTGATTTTTACATAGACCAAATTTATTTTAGGACATATCAAATAATGATACATAATTAAGGATTAAATTGTGGAATCCTAATGTTTATTCATTTATTTTCATGTAATAGCCTAATGTTTATTAAAAATTCATCAAAAATTAAAGTACGTGTAATTTTATTTGTAAAAATGAATGGTTATGTATGATCATTGATGTAAATTTTTTTTTGCGTTTTTTAAATAATAATATTTCATAAATTGAAATAAAATTAAACAAAACTTTGAAATATAAGTTGAAAATAATGCATATGTTCAATAAATGTCATTTCTAATTTTTTGTAAACCAAATTTAGTTTTCAACATATCAAGTAATGATAGATACTTAGTATTTTGTGGAACTTTACTGCTTAATCATTTTTATACATATGATAGCTTTATAAATTTTTTAAATTATCAAAATTCATTAAACTGAAATAACTTGTAAATTTTATTTATAAAAATAAAAGGTTATGTATTATGAAAATAATTTATTGATTTAAATATTAAATTAAATCTAAAAATAATTTTTAATAAATTGAAGTATAAGTATAAAATAATGTGTATTGAAATATAATTTAATAACGATATGTTCAACACATGTAATAATAGCAGTTATTTCTATGTAATTTATTTTTTCATTTACAACATAATTATGATTATTTAAAATAAATGTAGTACTTAGTTTAATGTTTAACTAATGCAATGTAATGATTATTTGAAATTAATTTAATAATTAATCTAATACTATTATTGGTTTGAATATGTCTTTAAATTATTATTTGATTATGAATTTATTTGATAATAAATAATAATTGGCACATTTAATAGGAAAATTTAATAAATAATTTTATAATTTCAAAAAAAATATTTTAGCACTATTATATTTACCTCAATATTTTTACCATGTTTTTTTTTTTACTCAATTTATATTATATTAATATATAGTAGTTGTAACAAGTTAGTTAATAATACAAATAATAATAGTTAAATAAAAACTTAGTTTATATTAGCTACAATAGTATTTATAATTTTTTAAATAAATATAGTAATTTATTAATTATTTATGTATATTAATAATATTTTAGCTAATATATAACTTTGTTATATATAATGAAATATTAAGAAATGGTAAATTTTTAATAAAATTTTAAAATATTTTTTGTTAGAATAATTTAAATTAATTATGAATTTGTTGTTGAATATTTACTTCATGTAAGTAGCATAAAAAATAAACCTAGGCTAGGTAAACTATTAGTTTAGCTCTAGGTTTAACTAAATTAAAACTAGGTTGTGACTCAATTGCAACAAGGTCACAACTAATTAAGTTACAATCACATGATCACGAGGTTGCAACTAAGGTAAACTAGTCAACTACCATATACTTAAGTTATTAAATAATTTTAAATCCTAATACATCCTTCCTTTGCTTTTCAAATTCAAATGATGTTTTAAAGCTTGATTTGGCACACCAATGGCTGTTTAGATCACTCAAAATAGATAAAAATTGAAAAAGACATGAACATTGAAAGTAGGCGGGGAAGTGTTTGATCATAGGCCTAATTCACACATTAAAATTTAATACATTCATTCTCTTTGTGGTTCTTTTCTAGTGGTACTTTCCTTTTGAAGCTTAAAAAAGTAATGTAAAACTTAGCTTGGTGCACCCATAGCTCTTTATATCATGCAAAATGAATAAGAAATGAAGAAGATATGACATTCTAAAATAATGGGTCATTTTTTGAGAAACAAATCATCCGATTTGAACATGTTTAATGCTTCTTGTATGTTGCTCCTTTGCTTGTGGAGCTTAAAGAGATAATGTAGAGCTTACATTGGCATTCATGTAAATTTTTACATCAACACTCATGTAACTTTTTACATCATTCAAATTGGAGAAGAAATGAAAAAGATCTATAAATGTTTAGTTGTAGGCCCTATGTGTGTTTTAAGCTTCTCTTCCCAAGGTGGCAACTAAAATCTTTGTCCCATATTGTTTGGCTTCCATGTAAATAATCCAAACTATATATTAACAAGTGCATTAGGATGATGGAGAATCAAAGTAAACATGAAAATGTAATAGACATTTGGGATGGGCCAATGAAAGATAGGACTTTATTTGTGATTTAGGTCTAGGCTTAACCTAATGCTTAGGTCTAGCCCTAGTTTAAGTGCCTAGGTTTAGTTTTAAGCTAAGTTCAAACTAAGGGGCCATGTTTAGACTTGGCCTTGATCATCATAGTTGCAACATAGTTTACTTTTCAACTTAATTTTCACTATGGCAAATCAATGGTGGACTATTTTGGGTGTGCCACGTGTCACCACATCATTGTTTCAACAATCATTTCACATAGTGAAATGTAGTCAAAATTGTAATTAAATATTTTGCTAATGTCATACGTAGTTAATAGATGAAGTTCATCCACTAGTCGAAAGAAGTTGACAACATCTCATGACTAGGTTGGTAAAATAGTTTGCAACTAAAATGGTTAATGATGGCTATTGATGTGGTGTTGACATGTGGCAAACTCTTTCAACTGGAATATCATTGGTTTGTAGTTGAAAAAAACGTTTTTTAGTTCCGAATTTTTTTGGTAATTGTTTTTATCATTTTCAACTATGTTTTATTGTCAAGATGTAGTTGAAAACATAGTTGCAAAAAGGGGGATTTTCTACTAGTGGATGGATCACTATCGAAATCATATACTTTTTCCCATTTGCAATTCCTTCAACATCTGATGCAGAGGTGGTGGGGCTAAAACCTTATAGTTTGAATGATATATTGCACATTTTGAAGGAGTTGGAGTATACCTTATTGATTATTCTTCACCCAAAGGGGTATTATTTCATTTATTGTCTGCATACATGCCTTTTGATAGGATTTGTTCCACCTATGTTCAATGCCCAAATCTTCATTGAAGATTTTTGAACAAATGTGGAAAATACAAGACATGGAATTTTGTGAATATCTAGCATACAATATTCTATGTGGCTATATTGTTTTCAACGATAGCCATGGTTATGGTGTGTTAGAACATCTCATGGGTTGTTTGAATGCATTTGCATTGCAATATTACTACAAATTAAAGGTGGCATACAACAAATATTACTTGAAACATGCCACAGTAATCAGCAATAAACCCACTTTTGTTATGGCTAGAAGAGAATCTATACCAGACACCATTGAAAAGAGGGTGAAGGAAGACTTCATGGGGACACGATAATGGGCACAAAGGCTAGGAGACCTACTCGAGAGCTATGCATTAAGGATTTACTAAAGGAAATGATGATGTCGATCAGGTAGCATTACACAACAAAGGGACCCAACCTACATGTGGTTCAAGCCCATCTTGGTAGGAACCCAATAACATTACAAGCTACTATATTTAGAATAGATCATTTGTTGAGGTAGCTTTGAAGGAACCCTTGGAGTTTAAGACTTCAAGAGTTCCAACAATGCTTGCCCCATCCATTAGTCCTTATGAAAAATAAAACATATTGACGTTCAAACCTAGTCTCATTCTACCTATTAGAATGAACAATAGGTTGAAGGAGTTTGAGGAGTTATTATTGGACAATACATTTGTGAGTCATGGATTATAATATCACAAATTGTTAAGCTTTAGTTCCATAGTTTTCCTTAGTATTAATGATTTGAATCCTAATAAACCTCCAAGTAATAATTATTAAAAATTGAATTAGCCTTTGGATATTTCAGCGTAAAAAACTATTTTATTTAAATTGATGCAAGGCTTAGTTAAAATTTAAGACCTAATAAATTTTTTAAAGTGCATTATCCTTTTATGTCGTAAAAAAGGGAAAGGGGATGTATAATTAGATGTGATTTATTGATATATTGGGAATACAAGCCCATAATTAACAATAACATTTCGCCATGACAATATTAAGTTAGTATGTAGAATAATCTTCGAGCACAAATGATGTACTTGAATGATTTCTAGGATGTAGTCTTAATACATCTTTATTTAGTCTTCACTTCTATCAGACTTTTAAATAGAATCAAAATCAAACTTAAGTATTAACATTTCCACTTGAGTGGTCTTAGGTGAATTACAACTTAGTAAACAACTTAAAGGGGATAGATCACAATTGCAAAAACTCCAGAACGCGATGAATGGTGCGATCTAGGTATTCGGCACAATGCTCCATGGAAAGGGGATTGATTGGGCCTCACAGCCAATGATAATGGTCATCACCATGTTCGACAATGAAGACGAACATCGTCGTCTTCACATTGACATTCTTAAAACCTTTTTGGTACGGCTCCACAAGTATGAACAAATTCTAAATAGATTGTTAACGCATGTGGGTTAGGAGATAATCGACGATCCCATGCCGAATGATTAACTCGAATGCGCACCATTCTTCTGGACGGTTCTTCTTCGCGCAACTGTTGAGAAACATTCATGTCAAGCGATGATTTTTCAAGCTCTTCCTTTTGTACTAGTGAAACTGGAGGATTCGAGGCGTAGCGACATCATCTGCCATGACTAAATTTTCACCTGCATCAACAAAAACCAAGAAGGTAGCAGAAATAATGTGGTATTTGCGTTTAGAAAGGGTCGAGGTTCTTTTATTTAACAAATTAGGGTAGGCGTAAGGCGTGGGAGTGACGGTGGAACCTCATGAAAACTCGACATCTTAGATCTAATGGATTCATCGAACCTTAATTTTGACAGTGGATCTAGAAGTATGTGGGGGTGTTTGTGATGCAAATTTTTATTTTAATTTGTTATGTACTACATAGTTAATTAGTGCATGGAAGAAAAAATAAGTAGGGGATATCAAAAGAGTAAATGGTACACGGGGATGTTACTTAAACCATTGAATTGATTTAGTCAAGTAAAGACTTAAGGATGTTTATTTGTTACTATCGATAAATTGTCCTAGTAGTTAGTTACTTGAAATAATTAAGATGAAGAAATAGGATGTAAGGGTCAACAGACGGAAGGGATAAGGATCAAGTTCAAGAACTTCATCAAAATATCCAAGATAAGGGGAAAGATGAGTCCTCCAATCCCATTAGTCATGAGGATTGTCATCCTATTTGATTAGAGGATGGAATATTTTTTGTGTCTCATTAGGCCCAAAAATTCTCATCCTAAAATCAATTGGAGGGCAAATCATTCTCAATTCTCATTGGCTCTTGAAGGATGAGGAGGCCATTGATTAGAGGGGAGGATTTTGAAACTTCCATTGGACAAGGGGAACAAACTCAAGGAAAGGATATGGAGATTTATCAAGGGAGAGGGGAGTCTCTTGGGTTGGGGGAAGGGAAAAGGAAGAAAATGAATGTGTGAGGAAAAGGTTAGTTCTTATGTGTGGAAAGGTGTTGTTCATGGAAAAGATGTGTGCAAGAAATAAACATGGAAGGATTTCCATGACAAAGCCTTTGGAGTTTTATTTCAAATAGTTGTTCCTCCCAAATCCACTATTGGATTTGTGTTAAACTTTAAAAAATTTTTTTTTAGAAGGTGTAGAAGGTTCTTTCCAAATTTTAACATCATCGGGTTTGTTGTAAAGGAGTTACGCTTGCCGGAAGTAAAGAGTGTTTGTAGTGGAGTTCATGTAAGGATTTTCATGACAAAGCCTTTGGAGTTTTATTTCAAATAGTTGTTCCTCCCAAATTCATGGTTGGATTTGTGTCAAACTTTAAATGGTTATTGTTTTCTTCAAATTTCAGCATCATCGGGTTTGTTGTAAGGGAGCTACATTTGCTTGAAGTAGAGGGGGTTGAAATTGTATGTTTTTCCTCAATCTAAACAAAGTGATTTTTAGTCCCAAGGCTTAACTTTTGATCAAAAAAATAAAAATTATAAGATTTTGTAACATGACTCATTTTTATATTAACTTTTCAAAAATCCAATGCATGTTAGATTAGAAGGTTGTATGTAAATGTTATGACGAATGGAACAAAAGGGGTTCAACCATCAAGCATGACATTGAATGAACATCAACATAATGCCCCTTCACATTCCATCATGGTGAATTACAATTCTCTCACAATGTCTTTGTATCTTCTAAGTGGACACAATGCATTAGATTCTTAATGAACTTCATTACATTACATTGAACCACCTTACTTGTTAGACTACAACTACATAGTAGTTTCATTTCCAAGCGGGTTTTGTGAGTGCATATCTTCATGTTGAAAGTGTGCAAGAACTTTTCACAACCTTACTTAAAGTGCAAAACCAAGTCTTAGGAGATAGAAACCCCAAGTGGAAGGAATGGTGGCAAATTGTTCAAGAATTCATAGAGGAGTAGATTTAGGAGAGTATGGAGTTGGCTTGTTTTGATGAACAAAATTATCAACTTGAGTTGCATGCCTACCAAATCGCTTTCCCTGATTTCAAGTATGAACGAAATTTAAAATTTTGAGCTTTGTGTTTGTGGAAATTGGAACTAGTAGCAGAGTTCTAGTAACATCATTTATGGTACAACCTGTTACTAAACTAGTTAGTCCATTAAAAGGTGGAACATTTTAGAAATCATACCTTTACCTGTTCAAACTTTTATTATACATGTTTTAATGACCACTATTGTTGGTCAACCTGTGGAAAATAGTGAGAAATCTAGTAAGGAACATGTTAACCTATTAACCCTTTATTCACCATATTAGATAATAGATTAGAATTTTTGGAATTCATATCTACTAGTGTACCTCTAACACCACACCAAATAGGTATAAGTTAGGAGGTTACTTGAATATCAAGTACCCCGCATGCCTTAGAGGTATTTACAACATCCATAACAACCTTTGAAAACACACATGATCAACAAAAGGCTGTAGCACCAACCGGTTTTCAAATTTTGAATCAGCTATTGAACCTGTGACAGAACCCTTTGCTGACAGGTATAGTTTTGGATTTCGAAAGGGAAAATGGAACTTATGGAAGCAACAGGTGCTAAACCTATCAAAGAAGTCATATATCAATTGGTTACAGAAGGCCAATTTAACCTAGGACTTTGAGCTAACATTTTGAGGATGAAATGTAAATTTCAAAGGGGGATAATGTTACCTAGATTTAGTAACAGGTGATTTAATAGGTTGATAGAATAAGCAGGTTGTTAAACCTAATAGGTGTTTTAACCTATTATTTAACTTAACTTGTAGTACTGATCTAACTAGTTACTAAACTTGGTAGGTAATGTTATTGGGTTAAGAAGATAGGTTGATAGGCTAGCCAATAGGTGAATTGCAAAACTTGTATTTGGCAAAACCGGTAGTTGAACATGTAGTTAGGTAGGGTTTTTTGAAATTTTGAACTATTAGTCTTGGTACCGACTAATGACTGTTTATAATTGTCACTCATGATAGTCATATTGGAAATAATTAATATTGGAAATAATTAGTATAAAAATTAAGAGGACAAACCTATTGAGAAGTTTTTGGATTTTATTTTGGATTATGTGTTTAATCTTCATTTATGGAACTTGAATCAATTTTTCTTTCAGCCAATTTCCTTTAAGGTTTGAGCAATATTGTACATGTTAGTTTAGGATTGTAATTAGTTCAAGTTTTATTAGAGTGTTGTATGTATTTGTCGTTGTTTTAGGAACCTGTTGTTGAAAAAATTTAGAAATTGAACAACCTTAATGGGAATAGAAAAACCCGTTAACAACGGCCTAACAACATAGAGTAGCTAGAGTCTAACACACTACTTTGTATCATAATGAAAGTCACTACATAAGGAATTCCATGAACAAGAATTTTAAGATCCTTTATCAGACCTAAAGGTTTGGTAATGGTTTGATTAGCCATAGGTAGATTGTAAGGTGTAGGTTTTGGTTTTGACAAACCTAGTTGCACTCTCAATTTTTTCATAATGATAGTAACTCTAGAATCACCATCTAGAAGTACATTTTCAATAAAGTTCTTTCTTACTTGAACATGTATCACTACCATTTGATGATCAATGGCAACTAACACAATTGTCAATTCTGATAAAGCAGGTTTTGATGGTACTGAAATAAGAATGTAGCGTTGATATCAAAAATCATTCCCAACAATTGACCCAAGTTCACTACATACTTGGTTCGTAAGACTTGTTTATTGATATCCATTATAATTTTTTTTGTTGTAACATGTTATAAAATCATAGGTTGTTGATTTGTTTCATTAGTTTGATTGTTTTCCCCTGGTTGAATTGTAGTAAAATTATCAAGCAGTCCAACCCAATTACTTTGCAATAAACCTTCATTGATGGTAGCAAGTTGTTTATCAATCCCACCATGTTGTAGTTGTTTAATAGTTTCAATTTGAACGAATCCCATAGATTCTCTTCTTGTTGCCAATCTTCAGCTCCTTTGGCATTAATTGGCTCCCCTTTTTTAAACACCTATTGTTTCGACTGTTGACTATGAGTTGTAACAACAACTATTACATTAACTAGCACATTGTCAATTTTAAGCGGTTTAGGTGTTGTTGTGACTTTAAAACTAACAAGTTTAGTTTTGAACATGTTTTGTACCTCGATCTTCTTGGGGCATTCTCCAAATCTATGTTTTTCACTATAACAAATTATATAGGGATAACAAAAAGGTATTTATCTTGATTTAATAGGTTGGGTTTTAGTTCCTACTATAGGTTTTGTAGATTTAAATGTAACAGTTGGCACAACTTGTACCTCTCTTTTCTTGTTATGATAAGTCTCCATTAAATGACCGATTTTATCACAATTGGTACATGTTAATGTTGTTTTAGCTATAATAACATGTACTATAGGTTTAACCACTAAATTAGATTCTGGTGTGGTTAATAAAGTATTGTATTTCAAACTAACATGTCCACTTTCTTCACATACTACAATAGCTTCCTTATGCTTAATTAAGGTATTTGATGCATCCCAAATTCCTTGAAAGACTCAAATGCGAATTCGAAAGTGAAAACAACAAAAAAAAAACTAGGGTACATTCCTTAGCTCATAGCAGTTTCGGGGTAAAAGGGGCATGCTGGAGCTCTGAAATGGGGACTAGGATGAGTGACAAGTGGGTCAATTATTTATATGGACCTACACAAATGAAACAAGTTGGTTATTACATAGTTCGAACACTTTTAGTGCATGGACGAACCATGCATGGGCATACACAAACTCACAAGATTCACCACGATTCGAGCTTTAGGGAAGCCACCACCTTCCCCCTTATAGTCTATGTGATTAACCATGGGGGTTGCATTCAAATGTCATTTTTCTTGGGATTCCCAAGTTGGAAGTCCCAAAATTCTCAAAATTGGGACTCTCGCCATTTTGGAGGCCCATAACTTCTTGTGTAGACATCCGATTGAGGTGAGGTCTAAAACAAAGTTGTAGCTCTAGTTGAGAGCTTTCCAAAGATATGTGACATGCTACTTGCAAGCTCGTAATTAAGGGCGATTTGCAACTTTTGATGGTCAAGAGTCAAATTGACATTTTGACTCACGACCTTTCTTTTGGCCATAATTTATGTTGTAAGTATTCAAATGGATCATGTGAGCTCTCACTTTCTAAAAATTTGGGAGTCCATAGGGAATCCAACTCCCAAAGTGGAAGTCCACTTGGGAATGTGTGAGTTCATTCCCTCACACTCTCTCGCATTCCTAGGCATGTGAGTGTGAGTCTTGGGTTGCACTTTTGGCCTACACCTTTCCATGCCCTTGCTTTGGTCATGAGCCCAAGGCATAATCGTGACAATATTTCTCTTCATACCTACAATTGTTAATTTTAAGTAAGGTAATAAACCTACCTTGAAAACAATGGTGAGAAGAACATCTATTGCTCTAACCTATAGATAATTTGCTAGTTTCAACAAGTGTTCATAGTAAACCTCAACACGTTTGATGATTTGTTGTTGTACGTTTTGCAATTGCATGTAGGCCTCTTCATTGTTTTTTACAGTTTTGAATCGTTTACAAAATGTTTGTTCCAACTAATCAAATGTGCAATTTGGATGGTCTTGAACATAGTTTTTTCTCCATCCCTAAGAGTAAAACCAAACATGTTGATGATGTTAACTTCCACTATTTCACCATTAGTTTTAATGGCCTTTTCGAATACTTTGATATGAGCATTAGGATTAATGTCTTTGACATAAATTAAATATTATAGCTTCTTATATGGCACCTTGGTTGCAAGTTATGATACATGTTGCATAATAGGTGGTTGATATCATGGTGGTATGAATGGATGTTGGTCAGGTGTTAACCATCCATAAGATCCAATAGGTGGATTTCCTCTGGGTGAACTTCATCTAAGTGAGTTTCCAATGTTTTCCATTCAATGGTTAGTGAATAGAACCTTTGGGTACAAAAGTTGGTAAACTGGTAGTAATTTGTATAGTGGTTGGAACTAGTGCAATAACATGTTCTTGAACAAGTTATCTATCCTTGTTGGCTATTGGTTGAACCATTTTAGGAAACTGATTTCCAATAGAATATGGTATATATGTTGGTGGCATAATAGGTTGTTTAGGTATTAAGTACACATTCTCAGGTACACAACCTATATAATTCCTAAAGATTGAATAATCAAGTCCTTGTGTTCTAGTTGGATATGCTAGATACAAATTAGGATCTAAAGGCACAAAAGGGGGTATGACATTATACCACATTGGGTATGTTGAAAAAGTAGGTAACATACTAGTTTTACTCGGTACAATTGGTGTAATAGGTTGTGACTAGGTTGTTTGATAATTAATAGGTATTATCGTATGACCTATATTATGATTCATGGCTTGAGTTCCTAATATAAACACATTGGGTATTACTATTGTAATGGTTGGAAGAACAGGTTGATGAAATTCATCACCTCCTCTTGTAATAACTGTTTTAATCTATCATCAACAAATGGCCAACAATTGAACAAGTGTCCCCACCTATTGACAATATAAACAGGTTATAGTTCCAGCATTTTGGTTTCTTCCTGAAACCAGTTTGTGATGTAAGACTTGTGATGTTTCACTTGGACCAGGTATTGATATAACATGTTAGGTGTTTTATGGATATGTGACCCCCTATTGAACAATTATGGGTGTTGCTTTGGGTTCAATAGGTTCTAAATGTGGTATAGAAACTTATTGATTAGATGGTCTTCAATCAATGTGACAAAGTTGCTCCAACCTATTGAGTAGGTGAAGCCATCTCCGAACTAGTGGGTACCAAATTGATGTTGGCGTTTAATGGGTGGTTTTGAAAACTAGTAGATGTTACAATTGGTGTAGATGCACTGGTTTTGGGTAAATTATAACCTAGGGTTGCAAATCACCATGGTTGTCATGTGGAGACAACTTCATCAAATGGTTGAACACGTTCACGATTGTCATCATGATAAACATTCATTACTCGTGGTTGGGTTATTCTTCGTGGTGTTCTTTTATGAGTGGTTGAGAGCATTGTTGGGTCTCTTTGCACAACTAGTTCTGCTACAATTTGATGTTGTTCATTAACTTTTCCCCTTTGTGTTGCATTCGTGTTTGGTGCATTCATAACTTCATTTCCCATAGGTTGCATTTACTATTCATCTTGCTCTTGTGTAGGGTTCGAAACATGTTGATGTTTGACCTATTATAACTATTTTCTAAGACTTCTAGTAATTACTCTTGACATTTTCTGAAATCAACAAGTTCTAAGAAAGCCCTTGCATTATTTTTTAACATAATTTTTTTTAGAATAGTCCAAAGTTTATATAAAACTTCTTTTACAAATTGGGTGCCTATTTTACTTCAAAAACTTTACGTTAACCTCACCCTATTCTTAATGTTTTCAAACTAAATCAAGGACAAAAACTTCAATCCTAAAATGTCACAAAAACAAGCAAATATGAAACAAATCAAAATTTCAAGCATGATTACTTTTCAAACTTGATATACTAAAACTACTGAATCAAACAAAAAATTCTAAACATGACTACTTCTAAATTTTGATCCATTGCTTGGTCACCAAATGTTAACGAGTTTTTTTAATTCCATTAAGGTTATTAAATTTCTAAATTTTCAACAACAAGTTATTTTTATAGCAACATGTAATAACTACTAATAAAACTAAAACTAACTACAAATCCTAAACTAACATTTACACAAATTACTAAAAGCTTGAAAAATTTTGGTTGAAAGAAAATGATTCATGTTCCATAAGTGAAAAATGAAACACATACTCAAAAATGAAATCCAAAAGTCCCTCAACAAGTCTATCCTCCTAGTTTTATACTAGTTGTTTCAAAATACATCATAATTCACCATTATAAATAGTCATTATCCAGTACTTAGACTAACAATCAAAAATTTCAAAAAATTACACCTTATTTAACTAATTGTTCAACTACCTATTTTGCCAAGTATAACTTTTGCAAACTACCTGTTGATTAATCTGTCAACTTGTCTTCTTAACCTAGTATAATATTACTTATCAGGTTTAGTAACCGGTTAGGTCATTACTACAAGTTAAGTTAAATAACAAGTTGAGTCACTTGTTAGGTTCAACAAATTGCTTACATCTTCAATCTATTAGGTCACATGTTAAATCTAGGTAACAATTATGCACCTTTATATCAATAGGATAGGTTCTATCAAGGAGAGATTTGGGTTTCTTTTCATTCATCTGGGATTTAGGGTTTAGGTTAAACCTTAAATCAGATCTATTGAAGAAAACATTAATATTTATCACTAAAATAAGCCAACCCTACCCTAATTGTAAGATTGCATATTTGCATATCAAGTTCTAGCACAATACTTCACATTCCTACATCTTAAGGTTTTGTGTTCAAAACAATATCCAAACCAAATCTAATATAGCTTCAAAATTAGATCAAGCGCTACTACCTTCACAGAACCCAGATTGAAGATTGTGTAGTTAGTGTACAACAATGATCAAGTGACAAAGAATATCTTACATAAGAACAGAGAAATCTCCATTTTCACAATGAAAAAAAAAAAGGCAAGGTTAACACTTCCTTAAGATGTCGTAGACAGAACCAAACTAAGAAAGACAAAACAAACAAAAAATAAAAAATACACATTGATATGAACAAAAGTGCCAGTCTCACACCTGTTTAGGGACCATCAACAGTAGTATGTATGATAGTGACTTAACTACCACAACTTCCCCATTGACTTCATCAGCTCCCTACAATGGGTAAAAGCTGGTGACAGAAGCTTTTACAACTTACAATTCAACCCACAAAAAGTTTTTGGGTATATGTCGCTACCAAAAAAACCTTGGTTAAAGTACATGAAATTCTCAAAGTCTGGAAATCAGTAACAAAAAAATCATCCACAAAAAAATCATCCACAAACCTACCAAGAAACACAATGGGACATGTGTTACTCTTCAAGAGACACTTAATGAAGTCAAACTCATAGGTAAAGAAATAAAAAATTTGCAAATAGACTGCACAATTAGTACCCATGGGATACCACTGCACTGTCTATAAACACAACGACCAAAACAAAGAAACAAATTGTCTAACAAGAAATCCAGCCAAGGGATCAAATCTGATGTCTCTACAACTTTCAGACTATGAAGATTTTCAAACAAATTGATCTCTGCTTTATTTTCATCCACAAAAACCTAAAGTTCAAAGTTGTTTTCTAAACCATCAAAAACGATGAAGCTTCAACATCCGATTAAACAATTTATTATCAAAATTCTCATACGAGCTTTTAATCCATTAGGTTGATTTCAGTGTATAAAGTCAAGAAATCAAAAGACTGCAACAGAAGTGGGGAAGCTTTATAAACTTCAGATCTCAAAAGATTAAGTTTATTTATTATCTCTACCACTCTAGTAGAGTCATTGAGAATCCAACTATTAACACAAGGAACATTTGCCTTTTTGAGTTTAGACACCCAAAGGTCATTGACCACAAGAAACATAGCGTTGAAGAAAGAACTCAGCCACTTGGAAACTTCAGCAAGAGAAGTAGAGCTAGCTACACAAATAAATCGAGGTTTAATTGGGGTTTTATGAAACTTCCAAACAACACAAAGAAACGGGAGACAAGGGCCACACTTGGCACCATTAAAATTATGAGCCTTATTTAAAGAGAGATGAAATTTCAAGATATCAGATTGGGCAAGCTTGGAGACCACATTCATACCAACAGGAGAATTAACCTCAGAGAAAACAGAAGGAACATAGAATATTTTAGAAACAAACATTAAAATTATTACTACATTTATCCATGTAGAAAATAACCAAGGACTGTTGGAAACTCTTTAGGTGATCCAAATCTCCTAAAGAAACAAACAAAGAAGAATCAGAAGAGGTTTGAAGCACGGAGGAAGCACAAGTCCTCTTTTGCACAAACAAACGAACGAACGAACTTTGGCTTTCCACTCACTTGATATCCCTTGAACTCCTAAAAGCTCTTCTTGCTTGTTGACAAACTTCTTAAGACTTTTATCAATAACTTCTTCAATAGATGACACAAACAAGAAAGCTCTTTTGAACGTAGTGCCTCTAGAAAAGAGTTCAATTAGACTGTGCTTTGAAAGGATATTAATGTTAGAAATAACATGACCATGATGAGAATCAACAAAACTAGGGAAACAATAACAATCACAACCAGAGTGAATAATTTTATTAGCTTTGAGGCACAAATAGATCTTCACATCCTTAGAACTGAAAAACTCTTTACCAGAAGTTTTAACACATTTCCAAACAACTAAGGGAGGCGACAAAAACTTTCTAACAATAGGAGGAAGACAATCTAGTAAAAAAAGGAAGATTTTAAATGGAAAGAGATTTAAATCATCCATATGAGAAGAAATAAAGACACAGATGATGAAATCTCTGCCTAGGAAAGAGGCACTTGACCAGCAAGAATGACAAACTTTTCTCTTAATAAAAATGCTCAGAATTTTAGACAGTTGTAAAGCATGGCCAACATTGATACTGAGAACAGAAGGAGAAAACTCAGATAGCAACAAACACATATGAACCAAATTTTTGGTCTTATACTTGGAGAAGAAAACAATAGAAAACTTACCTTGAGACATAAGAGAAGAAAGGAAGACTAGTCTTATTTTGTAATCTTTGTAGCCAAAAATTCTATGAGGAGAAAGGTGTGGGACCCAACTAGGATTTGGTTGCACATCATCAAAAGGTGAACCATTCTCTTAAAAAATTTACAAAATAGGAGGAAAACTTACAAAAACATTAGGAAGAACATTGACAGGAACCCAAACTTTGTTGTCAGGACGAGCCAAAGAAGGTTTACTGCCCTTTCTCCACAACATTGCAGAAGCTTTATGTACCCTAGGAGATCGTCTATTGTTTGACTTGCCTTCTAAGTTGTATCGTCAAAAGTGTGCAAAATACTCATCAATTTTCTTTCCAATTGAGAGGCAACAAGCGTAAACAAATTCAGAACAGAACAGCCTTCAGAATCTAAGAAATTCCCATCTGCTTTTCAATAGGAAAGACTCTGAAGGAATGGAAACCCTCTTTGGCAATGGCAGCATATAGTGGCTTAAAATCAAAAGACTAACTCGCAAGGTTAAACAATCTTTTAGCTTCTCTTATACCCTCTTGAAATCTCTCAAAGGCAAAACTTACATGTTTGACCAACATATAGTATTCTACTATTATTGACACTGTAAATAACATAAATTACCCCCTTATCTGAAAATGGATAGAGGCTGGTTGAAGAATTATGGTGTTTTTGCCCTAAGCCTTCTAAGTTTGTTAAGAGACTTAATGTTGAAGACAGAAAAATGAGTATTGGCACTTACCTTTTTAACTGGGCCCCATTTTATGCTTCCATTTCCAAAGTTATGGAGTTTAGTAGGTTATACTGTGCCAAGAAAGAGAATCTATCAAACCAAACAGACTGAATCGCATAATGGATATTAGCAAGCTCTCAATTTAAGAGACAATTGCCAGCTCAAGCAAAGGTCTTGATAAGGACTCAAGAAGCCCCCATTTGTGTGGGAGGGCCACTCCCAAGTACTAGGGAAGCCTAAAAAGACATTGCTTGTTACAACTCAAAGATCAAAGTGCTGGCACTTGCAGAGAGTCACCCACAACAAAGCCAATGAATGCCTTACAACAAACTGGGACTCAGCTCTTGACCCTAAAAAGGCCCCAAAGACAAAGAAAAATACAAGAAACAGAAGCAAAAAAAACACACAAACATGGGAAGAGAAAGAACTTTTTAAACCGGTAAAACATTAGAATGATACTCTGAGGAGCTAAAGGCTTACTACTTTGAACCTACAAGAGGACCTTATAGGTAACCAAAGAATGTTGTGAAGAAAAGGAAAGGACTTAAAACAAAAAGAAGAAAAAACAGAAAACGGACAAGAACACAGAAAAACAAGGAAGACAGAACACTTGTAAACTCTTAAAGACATGTAAGACTTTAGAATGACTCTCCAAGGAGTTAAAGCCTTACTACTTTGAACTTGCAGGAGAACCTTACAGGTAAACAAAGCATGACTTAAGACAAAAGCAAGACAAATGAGCACTAAAGAGGACAGGAGGAGAAGAACTAGACACAAAGGGAAAAATATCATCTGGAAGGAACCATGACTATAGAAAAAGATAAACCTTGCTTCAGAAAGCACACCAACCTTAACAAGTAGCTGGAGGGGCCCAACGCTCTCCAAAAGATAAACCTTGATGAACCCAGCTGGTCATTACTTGGATGTAGAACATCTGCTAAAGTGACTGGAAAAAATATTTTTCACAAGAGATAGAGAAATCTCCATTCTCACCATGAAAAAAAAACAAGGTTAACACTTCATCAGGAAGCCATAGAAAGAACCAAACTAGGAAAGACAAAGCAAACAAAAAACAAAAAACACACACCAGTATGAACAAAAATGCCAGTCTCACACCTGTTCAGGGACCATCAGCAGTAGTATGTATGATAGTGACTTAACTACCACAACTTCCCCACTGACTTCATCAGCTCCCTACAGGGGGTAAAGGCCAGTAACAGGCACCAACCTGCGAACTGAGTTTCTGCTGCAATTCCAAAAGCAACAGGAAGACTCAGCCATACTACTGGCTAGCAACAGACCACAACAAGGACGACAAAAAACAGACCAACAGAAAGGAAAAAGAAACTTATGGAAGGACAACAGGGAAAAACTATGATCAAGACAAAGAAGCACAACTTACCAAGACCTTTCAGAGAAAAGGCAATACTTTCATGTGTAGAAGCCAGCTTTTGCATAAAAAGTGTGCAGGTATTTTAAGGTTCAGATCTGGTTCTAACAGGAGATTTGATTCAAGTCCAGTTCCCATCCCTGTTTTTCCTGCACTCCTGGGACCCAGACCCAGAACCAGCTTACCAGGAAATCCACTGGTTGTTGCTGCTGTGATTATATACTAGGATCAGAGAGTACTTCAATTCAAATACCATACTTGTGAGACATTATGTAAGAAGAAAATTCCAGAATTTTTCACCCAGTGTCATAGGCTTCTCATCCTCCTTGTCTTTCTCTGCATCCTTGGCATCCTCATTGGCTTCCCAGTCATCATCATAGACATCATCTTCCCTGTCTTCCTGCTCCTCTGTCTCCTGGTCAGCAGCTACATCACCCATTTCCTGGGCAGCATCATCATCCAAGTCATTTTCTTCACCATCCTCATCCTCTTCCCTGTCCTCCTCCCCATCCTCTTTCTTGTTAACTGCCTTTTTGTTCTCATCAGTCATTTTGGCAACTTCAACCTCCAGTCCCTTTCCATCTTGGGTCACAGCTACATGACCTTCTGGCAACTTGCTACTTTCATTCAGCAAGACATCCTTTGCACCTGGAACCTGCAAGCAAGAAATCCAGGTTTTACTCAAACTAAGAGAAATGGTAAAGGACAAGAAATGGCACACTACTTCCCTGCACCCAACACAATATAATCACACTTTTTGGACCGTTCTCCAACCAGGAGCAAATCAACAGCACACCAAATGCTTGTATCTTTTTAAATAATGCCAGAGACTGGGGAAGTGAGTATGCCACACCAAATTGATATTCACATGGTGAACACAAGAGGCTAACACCCAATTTAAGACGGGTTCAAAAGACCTTGCTGCTTTGAAAATGAAGTACTTGGAAATCACGTATCAGACTAAAGCTCATAGATCATGCTTACAACATAAATTTCCTTGCAATATAAAGCATCTTCATCAGGATCTGAGATGGGAATTGAATAGTTTGAAGCAAGACATGAGAGGCTTACATTTGACAGTGCTGAGGAAGCTGTTGCAGGCAGATTGGGTTTCCTGGCTCTGTCCAGGCCAGGTGATAATACTGTCCTCTCAGCATTGACATCTTGATGGAAATCTGTACCCTCTACATCTCGGGATGTGGTTGGGCTCAACAATATATTTGCACTGGTATGACAAACCAAGGACAATGAAGTCACTGAATCAAACACTCTTACCACACCTTCTTCAGAGCACTTAGGCATCAAATCACAGCATCTGCCACTTTTAGCATACAACTTCCAAAAACCCATTTCAGAGATGGCATGGGAAGTGGCCTCAAGATGGGTATTCTCTCATTGATTTGCTTGAAAGAATCATCCCAGCAAGAGAAAGTTTCAGGCTGAAACACATACATAGTGGTGGGTCGAAAATCATATCGTTGTGAGCCTGGTGACACAATAGGCAATGAATGCATGTCACCATGCAATAAAACTCCATCGGGAACCCCTGTGGACACTCGCAGAATGTCATGTAATCGCCTCTTATGTGGTTTTTCACCTCCAACTTCCGACTTAGTCTCATCCTCATCCTGCTCCTTTGCTGCAACTCCATGTGAACGTTTCTTCCCTGTTGGTGGTGTGTCAAGGTCTCCTGCAGCAGATTTTTGCTTGCTATTGGAAACCCTGTGTGGAGTCTCAGAACCCAACATTCTTATAGCATCCTCGACTACAGCTCTAATGGACTGTGTGCGCTTGTATGGGCACATCTGTTTCTCTGTAACCACAACCTGTGCCAGTTGTGATTGGTTCAACCTTGGGCTATGCTTCAGTTCTGGGGTGTCTCCATGTTCACTACTCTCTGTCAAAGTGCCTCCCTTTCTCGTGTCAGGAATATCTGCCACCATACCTTTCACTGCACTGGGTTGGCTGAAGAGTTGTGCAGCATGTGAGGCACAGCTCCGCAACCAGGCTATTTTTCCAGGTGATCTTGAGATGCTAGCAGCATGCTCTGGCACTGAGGGTGTCATTTCTTGAATAGGTATTGGGTTTACCTCCTGCTGTTGAGGAGATCTTGCCTCAGGCATAGTTTGGTGATGTATGGCAGACTCTGCAGTGTGAAGGTTGTTTTCTGCTTTAGTCAAGTCAGTTCTCAGTTTGTGCAGCTTCTCTGCTTCATGCAAAACCTCCTCCTGCTCCTGATGCAAGTTTTGGCGTTGCTCTTTAAGTTTCTGGAGCTGGAGGTCAAGATTTTCTATATCTTTGCAAATTTCAATCCACCCTCTGTCAGCCTCCTCACACTGCTTACCAAGGTCCTGCTGTTCACCTTCCAACTTTTGGTGCTCCAGCTCCAACTGCTCCATCTCCACAAGCAATGACCTCTTGCTTCTTTTCAACTTCTCCTTCTCTTTCTCAATCTCTGACTGCAAGTGTGCTTCACGTTCCTCCATCTGCTTTTCAACAACCTCCTTCTCCCATGAGACAAGACGCTCAAACTCAGCACGCTGCATCTCTAAGTTGTGCACCAAAACCTGATGTTCTGCATCCAGTCGGGCATAAAGTTGTGTCCTTTCACTCTCCATCTTTGTCTTCCATGCATCTCTTTCCTGCTTGAGCTCCTCAGCCATTTTGAGAGACTGCTCCTCAATTTCAATCTTGGAGATCCTAAGCTGTTCCTCTGAGTGTTTAAGCCATTCGCTCCTCCATTTTCTTTCCTCTCCAAACTTCTCAGCATCCTTCTTGAATGTCTTCTTCATTTCATCAAGTAATTCCCACCCCTGCTCAAACTTTTCCTTCTGCATCTGGATCTCCTTTGCTTCCTCATCCACAAAGCACTTGTGGGCCCAAATCTCATCAACTTCTTGCTTAAGCTGCAACTGAACATTGGCTAGCTCTTGTTGTTCCAACTCCTGTACTTTCAAGTCTTCCTGCTGCTGGGCAATCTGCTGTCTTTCTTCTGCAATTTCCATCCAGGCTTTGTCCCTCTCTTGCACTGCCTTTTCTCTATCAACTTCATTTCCATCTTGTAGCTTTTTTCTCTCTAGATAAACTTCTTTTTTCAGCCTCTCCCTCTCAGCAGAAGTCTCATTTTCCAATTCTCGAATCTTCTGTTGGAACTCCTTGTGCAGCATCTCCTTGTGCAGCTCAAGCTGTTGCCACTTCCCACTAATCTCATCTTCAACTTTTTTCCTCTCCTCCTCCATCTTTCTCTTCTCCAATTCCCAGCCTTTTCGCACCTTTGCCCATGCATCCTCAATCTGCTGTCGGTCCAGTTCCTTCTCCTTCCTAAGACGTTCATACTCAGCTTCGATCTGTTGGTTCTCAATGTGGAGCTCCTTTTGGACTATCTCCAAATCTGACCTGTCCTTGCTGATCTCCTCATTCAGTGCCACAATCTTTTGGTGTTCAGCCTTGTACTTGTTCTCCTCAACCCACACTGCCTTTTCCAGATTCTCCACTTCCTGGAGCCTCGAATCCAGTGAAAGTTCCCTCTCCTCCATCTCCACAACTTTAACCTGCAAATCATGTTCCTTGTCTATGATTGCTGATTCCAGCTGACATATGTCAGCTTCTCGCTTTTCAGTTGCCACTTTTGCATTGTCAACCTCCTTTCTCTCAAAAGCAAGCAATTCTTGCAACTTCTCAAGCTCCAAAGTTGCTTGTTCTAGCTCACTTTTCTTCATATCAACCTCCTGGGTCTGAGATTCTAGGACTTGCTGAAGTAAAACCTATGCAGCACAAACAAAAAAATGAGTGAATAGGAGAATTGGGTACCATCTATATAGTTCAAAACAAAACATTCCAAAGATATAAATGTGAGGAGGTCAAGTAGAGGGCCATTATGACACAATACCAGCTCCTGTTTGTGATCTGCTACAGCTTCTTCCCGCATTTTCACACCCATATCAAAAGCATTCAGCCGTTCTCTTTCTCTTGCCACATACGCCTCAGTATCCTTTACATGCTCTTCATGCTGGTTAAAAACCTGTCAAAAGGGTCCCAAACAAAAAGTCCCAATCTATTTTAGTGGCAGGGCCCTGAATTGGTTGCCAAAAGTTCATTACACTGCATTGAACAACAAGATTAAAACCTCCTAATACGAAAAGACAGATGAGATGGATATATACCCGCTGCCTCCCAGCCAACCTCTCTTCAACCACCAATAACTCCTGCTCTTGAATTTTGATGGCAACATCCTTCTCCTTCAGCACCTGAGGATAAAACCCAGCAAGATATTAAGTGAAATGCCAATACCTTGAAGAGAACCGATAGGAATCCAGAAAGGAAAAGGGGGTTAAGAAGAGGACCTCCTCTCTGTCAGTGACAACCACAGTCCGAGAAATGAGTTCTGCTTCTGATTGTTCCAGCACTGCCTGATCTCTTTCCAGCATTGCACATGTCACTTCCAGACCCTTTTCAGATTGCTTCAGTGTTTCAAATCTGTTATTAATGAGCTCCTCACGTTCATTCAACTTTTGTTCCTCTTCATGCAGCTGTTCCTGCTTTCCAATCAGCTCCCTTTCCCACTCACGCAGGGTACTCTCCTCTTGCACCATCAGTGCTTTCTGAGCTTCAATCCTGACATCCCATGTGCATACACCATCAGCTATACCTCCCAGATTTAAGATTCATAGTGTGATCTCCTCTTAGCAATTGCATAGAGGGTTATTCAATAACATGAAGGACACATCCATGAACATACTCAGACATGAGCCTGTGGTGCTCACGACGGAGAGCATCTTCACGCATTTCCACCTCCTGTAGCTGAAGCTGAGACTCAGTTAGCTTACAGTTGGTCTGGGTGCACTCTCCTTGAACCTTGGCTAGCTGAGTGTCTGCCTGTGCTGATTTCTCCTCTACACTGGCCAACATTTCCTTTGCCTGAGATAACTGCCTGTCTGCTGCCTCCTTCACCTCAAAGCCCTCTGCCTGCATTTCCTTCAGAGCCTTCTCTAGCTGATCCCAACACCACACCAAAGCATGAGTACAGGTCCTTTGTCCATTTCAAGGGAACCCATCAGGGCAGGCAAAAAACTTTGCAATTACATCACCAGATTCCTGGCATAAGAAATCAAATTTTGCTGGAACAAGCCCAAGTCACAGAGTCACTTACATCTGCCACACACTGTTGTTCTGTATTGAGGGCTCTCTTTGCTGCCTCCTCGCGTTTCTGAGCTTCTGTAAGCTCAAGCAAGTGTGCAGCTTTCTCCTGCTGCAGCATATCTTGTGCTTCGGTGACTGCAGACTTCTGCTCATCCATCTGCTTCCCCCAATCCTTGTGTTGGAGCAATAGTAATCCCATGTTGAACTGGTAGTCATATAACTGCAAACCTCACTCCCAAAACCATGGGGGCCTCATATTAGTAACAGACTCACCATTTCCACATGACCTAGATCTTCATAATACTTCTTCTCACATATACATGGCCTTTTCAACAATGGGCATTACTAGGTAGTGATTTGTGAAGATAGAAGCAAGTTAATACTTTTCGAAAGCAAAGAACAGACTAAACACACTTACCTCAGATTCCAGAGCTGATATCCGAGCTTGCAATGCAGCCCAATCCTTTTGCTCCAGGGAGGGCACATCCAATGAACCTTCAGATTGAAAATGCCTCCAAATATCACCATCTGGTGGCATGCCTTCCCCACCACCACCACTGATAACTTCCAATGCCTTCGCATGGATGGCTTCCTCTGGTGTCATTGGTGGAGGCTCCACCTTATCTTCTTCTGCTTGTGTTGGCAGAGGACGATAAGTCACCACCTTCCCCCTCTCACGGGCCAATGCCCGCAGTGACTGTGGTCCCCTTCTTTGTGGTGTGTACATTTTATGTGCAGCAATGTCAATTTTGTTCACCACGACCCAGAAACACACTTGCAAAAGCTCAATAAGATCTCAATCTCTTAGACCCAAAACCAGTCTTGATCAACTGAAGTACAACTAAGGTCCAAAAGACCCAGATCATTGATGTACCAACACCCCACTCAGACTTTAAATCCCAACTTGAACCCACAATTGAGCCCCAAGACCTACAACAACAGCAACAACACCACATCTCAGATTACCCGCTGTTAGTCATTGTGAAAAACACAAGCTTATCATGTACAACTAAAAATCCAGGACAACCAATAAATGAGAAAGGCTTTTGAAGCTTCTTTCAGTTCCTAAATGACCAAAAATCCACGAGAAGTTTATTTATCTTGCTAAAACTTTTTGCAACACTTTCACAATGAAAACCTAAGCTATGATACAAGATAGCGATGAAAACTCCTGTATCTCTTGACTTCCAAAGAGCCATAAAGAAAGCACACAAATTCACATCATGTATCTGACCATATTCAACAATCCAAAAACTCTTGATTAATAGTGTCCATTTCAAAAGTCTCAGCTTCAGAAACCCAAGAAATTTTCCAAAAAAAGAAAACAAACTTGCCTTCTTCAATTTGCTCAAATCCAGACTCTGCTCCTGCTTCTGCTGCCGATATCTCCCAACCACTTGCAAAAAAAGCCCTGAGAAGAGGTACGAAGGAAAGATGTCAAGAAGCTCCCAAAAACTCAAAATAATACTCACAAACAAAATTTAAAACTTGTCCAAAACTAGGTTTTCATCTTCACTGCAAAAGCTTTTCAAACCAAACAAACACACAAAACAAACTAGAGCAAGCTCTTTTAACCTAACCAATAATCAAATGCAACTTCAAGCCAACAATAAAAGCAAAACAACCCAGCAAACAACCACTTGCACCCCCACAGACCAAGTTGGTTGCTTGTGGTTTCACCACTCAGACTGAGATGCAACGATCTGGGAGCTAGAAAATTTGCTAAAAGGCACAACCCAAAAGTGGGGTTGGTTTCAACTAGTTTTTGGTTGATTACGAACTAGGCTCCAAAATGCTTGAGGTTGATACATCTCTATATATAAAAGAATTGGTGTGTGTCCGTCCGTCCGTCCGATATCCTATTGGCTGGAACTATGGGTATCACTCAGTGTCAGGAAAAATCACTCAGTGTGATGGGTACATATTATATATAAAAGCAAACATGGTGTCTGTCCGTCTGTCTGTCACGACAAACAGCGCAGGGCAGGGCAGGGCGGCCAGTTAAAAGTTTCTAAAAAAAACTAAAGACTACCTTTTTTTTTTCTTTTAGCTACTGTCCGTCCCGATTAAGGGGACGGATGAAATGTCCGTCCGGCTTGATGACGGGACGGATTTAGGGGAAGACCAGAAAAAAAAAATTTAGGCCTTGGACAGCCCAGAGTCAATTTTTTTTTTTTTTTGTGTTGACCAAGATTATCTTTTTTTTCTTTTAGCTACTGTCCGTCCCAATTAAGGGGATGGATGAAATGTCCGTCCGGCTTCGTGACGGAACGGATTTTGGGGGAAGACCAGAAAAAAAATATTTAGGCCTTGGACAGCCCAGAATCAATTTTTTTCTTTTTTTGTATTGACCAAGACTACCTTTTTTTTTTCTTTTACCTACTGTCCGTCCCAATTAAGGGGATGGATGAAATGTACGTCTGGCTTGATGACGGGATGGATTTTGGGGAAGCTTTTTTTCTTTTAGCTACTGTCCGTCCCGATTAAGGAGATGGATGAAATGTCTGTCCGGCTGGATGATCACAAAATAATAATAATAATAACACATAAAAATAATAAAAATAAAAAAGTTAAAAGTTTCTTAAAAAAAACTAAAATGTGAACCAAGTTTAAAGAAACCGGGGGACTTCACAGTGGCCGAAGGTCACGGGCACCGAAGAAGGACAAGAAGAAGAAGAGGACAAGAAGTGGTGAAGAAGGTGAAAATACTAAAGATGGATGGGTTCTGGTTTAGTGCAAGCGTAAGGACGTTTGCTAGTGGCTACTGGATACCCACCGGGCCTCAAGTAAGGGCCACTTTAGATAAGGGTCCAGGGATCAAAAACCCAGGGACCAATTTGAAGCAAATTAAACCTTCAATTGGACCCTTCTTCACATTTTAAAAAACACTGTTTTTCTAATGTACAATGAGTGTGTCTAAAGGTGTGGGGGCCAATTTGAGAGCCCAATATCAAAAATGTGTGATTGACATGTGAGAGGATTAAGTTAACCTTTGATTTTTTATTTATTTTTCATTCTTACTACACACAATTGATGAGCATAGGCACAAGCTAGTGGTGGCTCTTGTTTTTATTATGGGCATGCATAAAGTGATTGCACAAGTGGTTGTATTGCAACAAATAACTATTCAATAACATTGGAGTATGATGAGTGCAATGTTATTTTTTATGGAATTTGTTGACATGGCATCAAAAGTTCACAACATGTAAAGGTATGAAAGGGTGGTGAGATACATGAAGAATTAGCTTTTGGGGAGCTTTTCTGAAAAGATGTTTCAACAATGAACAAGGTTAAGTTATAACACATTTCATTCATTGATTAAGGTTGCAAGTCCAAGTCTTGAGCAAAAAATACACGTGAAAAAAAACATCCATGTTGAAATTGAAATAGCAATAGCTCTTGCACAAATAAATAGTGGAAATTATTTGCATATATGTGGAAAGGTCTATGGCATTACAAAAAATACGTCATTAATAGTGAGAGAATTATGTTTAACATTTAAAAATCATTTGAAACCATTAATGATCCTTAAATTGATTAAAGATGAAATCAAAAAATCATTGTTGGTTTTGATACCTTGCATGGAATTTTGTAAATTCTAAGTGTCATAGATGGTAATCACATTCCAATTGTTGCACCTAAGGTAGACCCAAAATCATATTATTGTTGAATAAGGTTTTAATCTACATGGATTCAAAAAATTATAAATGAAATGTGTAGTTTTTAGGATTATGATTACGGGTGAGTATGAAATATCCACGATTGGGTTCTTATCCAAAAAAAGATGTAGGAAGTATGTGATGAAAGACAAAATTTTACTTCATAAATTGATAAGAAATGATGTTTATCCAATGCAGCCATGGTTTTATTCTCCCTTCAAAAGTGAAAAGGATGGATTATTAAAATACAAAACACATTGGAATTTTATACAACCTAGTACGAGTGTTGCAACCCTACTTTGGGAGAATGTGAGGATGAAACTCACACTCCCAAAGGTTGGAACTTGGGAGTCCTTTGGGACTCTTGAAATTTCAGGTCAAAACATCTCGCATTGGGGTGTTCTTTATATCATTGGAAAGATATTGAAATGTAGATGTCGAAAATGGCCTTTCATGGGCCATTTGGACATCTACAGCACAAGTTATGGCAAAAAGAAGGGTCGGGAATCGACCCGACCCCAATGCGTGCAGGTGAAGTGCAACACACCGTTGAAAAACTATCAAGGAGAGCTACAAGTTTGCTTTAGACCTCATCCCAATCGGAGGTCTGAGCAAAGAGTTATAATCATTCAAAGTCTCGGGAGTCCAAACCGGGGCAGTTTTGGGACTCCTCCTTGGGAGTCCCAGGACAAAAAGCCATTCGGATGTGGGTGCCATGGAGAGGCACATAGTATATTATATGGGGGAAGGTGGTGGTTTCCCCTGAGTCCGAGTTGTGGTGAGTCAAGTGAGTCCAAAGTTGCCCATGGCTTGTCCTAGCACCAAAGGTGTTCCAGAATGTGAACTAACTAACTTGTTGGTTGGTTTGATGCAGGTTTGAGTAAGTGAATAGCTTGTCACTCTTCCTAGTCCCATCCCAGAACTTCAGCACACCCCTTTACCCCTTCTAGTGCTGAGAGCTAGGAGCATGCCCCAAGTTCCTCACAATTCGTTGTGAGAATAATTTAGACCCAACTTGAATCTAACTAGGGACTTGGGAGTGCGTCAACAAGGATGTTAGTGGAAAGAACTTTTGAAATATTAAAAATTAAATTCAGAATTCTATTAAAAAAAATAAACATTCCATTACACCACATGCCAAAATGATCATGACCTACATATGTTTACACAACATGTGCATTGTTAACTTGGATGGCTTTGACATGGATTGGGCTTTGGAGGTTCAAAAAGATGCACAAATTGAAGCAAATACAACATTTGGGAACTTGAAAGGAGTTGATTTTTTTGGGTGGTTGAAAAAGCAATCAAACAAATGAAGAGGTTTAAAATCCAAGGATGGTAGATGGAGATGATAGAAATGACATGGAGGACATGGAAGACATGGAACATCAAGATGAAGATAAAGATCATGTGTTAACAACCATGGAAAACAACAACATCATCTTATGAACATGTGAACATGAGCATGAACAGGTGAACATGGGTAGATGAACAAGAAAAAATATTTTTAAGAATATTTTGATGATGTGGACAACAAATTTTTGGATTATTTTGTCACATATGATCAAATATAAATTGGTGTGGTATAATATTTTGCCATGTGGACATGGATGAAAATAATGGATGAAATTCATCATTAAATTTTTTTTTGAAAAAACTATCAATATGAACTTATTTTTTATAAAGGTTTAGCCCTAAACCTGCAGCTTCTTCATTCTTTTAGATATTATTGAATAAAATACTAATTTGTTCATGGATTGGATGTATAAAATATGTCATGTACAAAACTATATTTGGAAAGGACATTAAAAAATTTCAAGTGATACTTTATGATCGAATTATAAACATGCATGTTTTCATTATTTAGTAAGACACAAAAGGTAGGACACATGACAAAAATAAACATGATCCTTCTTTTCTACACAAAACATCAATGCACTCAATATTATTTATAATAATTTGCACTAACAAAAACCCATGCCTAATGGGCTATCCATTTGCATAAATAAAAAAAACTTTAAATTTATTCTTTATATTTTGAAAAAAACCAAAGAAGCTTGCATTCCATATTAATATTTCATATCTAATAATTGCCTCAAAATGTATTTAATGAAAATCCCATTATTGCAGCATCATTCCCAATTATTCACGTCCTACCACCCTAGCATAACTCATTAGGCAATGCATTTCATTCCAACTCCATGTCAGGAAATGAATGAAATTTTTCGTTTGACCATAATGGATCACATTTTGTGAGATGAAATATAGGTCTTTGTAATGCACCCAATGCACCTACTTCCCACGACCACCCAAAGAACTTGCCATCATTGATATGAAATTAATGCAATTCAAGTAAGGAAATTTCCAATCATCACTTCATATTGTTTTGTGCTAGGAGGTGGACCAAAATTCATGACATAAATTTGTCATACCCTAATGCAAAAAAATTTGTAGGTGGCAAAACAACAACCTCCAAAGTTCATTTAGCTTCCCACTTTTTTGTTTACTATGTTGAAAACTTGAATGTTGTTGCCTGCCAAATTACTTTATTATTGCGAGTTTTTGGCCAAGTGTCTAGATTATAGGTCGGTTAGGAAGTATTATATTTGCAATCACAAAAAGGTTCGAGAAGCACATTTGCACATTTCACAGATAATAAATCATTCCTCCTCCAATGTTGTGACTTCAAATTGAATCAAGTCAGTCCCTACTTGCACTGGCCATGTTGATGGGACAAGTGATCTATTGACACAATATTTCCTTCCAATCCCTTCAACACAATGAGTCAAAACATTTGCACAAAACTAGAAATTATGATGGATTTGGTGTAAACCTTTTCAAATCAAACTGGAAATTATTATAGCATGGACTAGGTATGCCATGAACTATTTTTCTAGCAATGATTTGAGTGTCACAATGCTTCATTGACTTTTTTTGAATTGCAGAGCAATGAATATTCAACGATGATGAACACTTCTCAATTCTCCACACACCATCCTTGCACACACGCTCTTGAACCTTCAATCCTTGAAAGGTCAAAACAAACGTTTCATCCTTCACAATCCCAATATTGGACTCACCAACATCAACATTTGAACCAACAAAACCACTTGACATTGCATTAACTTCCAATCAAAAGAAATTCACATTATCATACTTGTGTGAATCGCCTTTTAACCCTAGGGCTATGTCAAATGTCTGTTTCCTAGATCGAAAAACCTCTTGACCCTCCAAATGAAGTGTTTTGGTGGTGAAGGAGGACCCATTTTGTGTATTTTGCAATGATGTTGGCCATTTGCAATGGGTCCCTAGTTTGGCTTGTTCACCATAATCATAATTCATCCTTATTAGGACCCTCTCCGCATCTTCCACCATTCAAATATACATAGTACAATGCATGAACATAATCATCAAAAGTCATAGTGAAAAGGTATCTGCCTTTTTTCCCATATCGTTGCAGCCAAATATTATGGATTGTTTCAAACAAGTTACAAATTAGCATGTGAGCAAGCTCCTCCAAGCTAAACTTCTTCAAGCATTTGTGAAAAAAAATAAAATTAGATATTGGCATCATAAAAAAGAATAAACAAATAATAAAGGAACATCTAACTGTCTCACATGTAGCATGAAGCCTTCCCATTGTTTCACAAGGAAGTGTTAGAAACCCAGCTAATTATTCAGGGATGCTAATCCACGAGCCTATGAACATGAGCATGAGCAAGCGAGCATGAGTGCATCATGAACAAGACCAAATCTTTTTTAAAATATTTTTTCCATGTCACCAAATATTAATAGAATTTTTTGACACATAGGACAAAAGGTTACTTGCTCGCTATCATGTTATAACACATTTGCCTCGTTCTACTAAATAACCAAAGCAAAGGAAGGGGGGTTTTAGGGTTTAAGAGGATCATCAATAGTTGCAACCAAGACCACGAATATCTAGATCACAATTAAGAAGGTCAGGAACAATTGCAAGCATAATAGATGCAAGACTCGGACCACCAAGATCAAGGTCACAATGACCAAGGGGGTCACTAGTAGTTACAGCCAAGAGGGAGGAGAAGGAAGATGACAATCAACATGAGGACCACGACTAGGAGGGTCACAAACAACTACAAGCAGAAGAGATGCAAGACAATGACCACCAAGATTAAAATGACCGTTAGCAGCTACAACCAAGGGGGAGAAGGAAAATGACAATCAACATGAGGTCTGTGACTAGGAACGTTACGAGCAATTGCAAGCATGAGAGATGTAAGACAATGACCACCAAGATCAAGATGACCGAGACAATTGTTGGCAATTACAATTAACATGAGGATCATGACTAGGAAGGGTCACAAGCAACTGTAAACACACGAGATGTAAAACAACGACCACCAAGATCACAATCATGATGACCATACATTCACTAACAACTACAACCAAGAGGGAGGAGAAGGAAAACAATGATCAACATGAGGACCATGATTAGGAGGGTCACAAGTAGTAGTAAGCACAAGAGATGCAAGATGATGACCACCAAGACCAAGATCATTAACAACTATAGTTAAGAGGGAGTAAGCTTGAAGTGTTCGAGCTTCAAGTAATTTAGTTTGAGAGTTGTACTAGCAACATCACGATCGCTCAATCTTGAAAGAGAGGAAACATGCGCAAAATTTTCATAGACATAAGCATAGGGGGAGGTGGCAGTGGCCAAGAGTGGGTGACCAAATTAGGGTTTTGCTTTCTCTTGCCCCCATCGTTGTTGATTGAATTTATTTTTATTTTTAATCATGTCCATTGAAACCAAATATGAACATTTTTGTGCCCTTTTCTATTCGTCTTTATGATGCATTCAATATTTGTAAAGAGGGTAGCAATGTTTAGTCATGGATCATTGAACATTTGCTCATGCATGAGTAGGACGATGTTCATGCATTGTTGAGTGATCAAGGAATTTTCTTGTTGTGTTTTTGACCCCCCAACATTAAAATATGCATAACTTGCTCATTTTTCGAGCTTTTTTAATGATTCAAGTGTCCTTGGATGTGCAACTATGAGCTCTACAACTTTTATTTGAAATTTTGTTATAATGGAGCAACATCTGAGATGCATTAACTCTATGAACTCTTAAGTGTTCACTCACCAACTATTGTACCCTAGCACTTGTGGAGGTGTATAAAAAGTCAACAAGTTCACTACATTGAAAAATTGTTCATGAAGCTATGGCTCGAAGTAAGTGTAGCTATCATTATTTGTATCTAAGTATACCTAAGCAATGATTACCTATGCAAAAGTTCACATATTAATGAGTGAAGTTTGCATGGTGCAAACTAATGTATTGTTATAGACTTGCATCTTACCATGGTGTTTTTGTTGATGCAGGTCATGGACATCACGTAGATTGGAAACTCTCATAGTACATAGGAAAGTTACTACTTGGTCCTTTCAAATGGAATCCAATGTGTAGCATGTGTAGCATGTCATGTTGGCGACATAGCTAAATGAAAAAGTCAAATTTTGATCTAGCAATCATTGGCTCTATGGTGTAGTTCCATGACTACATCCGCAATGTTGTGTGGAATTGAAAGCATGCCATATTTACACAAATGTGGGTTGTGTTTATCCATGATGTGGGATGCTGATATTATGTGCTATTTGCTTTTGATGTGTGATCCTTGATTCCAAATCTTTTTTTGGCTCATAAGTGCAATGCAAGATCATTACCATTTGACCATGGTGATTGTAGTTTCTAGATAAGAGGTTGTGTGAGATTTTAGCCTTCTAGGGGCAAGCCAATAGCAAGAAGCAGCCATATCAGGTTTACCATCTGAACAAATTAAGATGTAGATTGTGTTGGTAAAAAATTATACTGTTTACTCTCCTCCCATGTTCAATCTATGTTGGTGAACTGATAATTTACATTGTTATGGTTGAAACAACTGAGGGGAATGCACCACAATGCTCCACTGAAATAAGATTGCCTTCATTTAAACAAGGTACCTTGGAACTTGTACCTTGAACAGTTTATGTGAGTGTTGTCTACAACATGGCATTGGCACGTGCAAGTGAGAATCGGAAGAAAAATAGGGACTAAAGTTTTACCCACATAAAGATGGCACGACATTTGCAGTCCTCAATTAATACTTCGAACCAATGGCAAATTTTGATGCTCTCCCACATAACAGGCTTTTTCCTTGATACTATGCATGGATATATGAGTTTGAATCACAATTGCTTGGACCAAAATATAATGTCCGCGCAATTTTATTATTTTTGATGAAAATATTGTAATTACTGTTACTAAATTCAAATTGGCCAAGACCTTGCAGTTATTACAACTGTGCAGAGTTCCTTCATTTGTTTCTCAAATTTTTTTATTTTTTATGTTTTACCATCATTTCATGTGAGTTTTTTTAATATTTGTTTTCAATTGTTGGAAGACTTCATGCCACATTTCCCATTTTATATTCCATTACTTTGATTATCTCAACTTTGAAATGAAGTAAATAATTTATCTCTAAACATATTTCTTCATATTGTCCTTATGCCTCCCCCTCAGGGCCCTAGGGTCTCGTTCAGGGTCACCGGGTAAGACCAGAACGAAGGGGGAAGGGAGCGAGGAGCTCGCGAGAAAACCTGGGAGGGAAGGCGGGGAGAGTGTGGCGGATGTGTGCGGAGTGTCGGAGATCGGGTTGAGTGGTAGGGGAATCTGCGGTGCGGGGGAGGGAGATGACTGAGGAACATTCATAGCCGGCGCTCTCTGAATTCCACTCGTTTTCTTCTTACGCTCCATCGCCAAAAACATCTGCATCAATTGTCTCGCACCCCTCTTCTCGCGATTTGCTTTTCCCGGAAACCAAAATAGGCGTCTTGCCGCCGGCCATGGTTCTGTAGACCTAGTTTCGAAAACTGCGGAAACGCGGCAGCCGTAAGGCAGACTGTAGTTGCAGTAGGTTCAAGGGAGCAGAATCGGCAAGAGTGGGAGTCATATACACGCTAAGAGTAAGGCGATAGAGACAGGAAGGACAGAGCGAGAGTGGAAGGGGTTCGAGGAGATAGAAGAGAAAGACAGACAGAAAGACAGAGAGTGTGTGTGTATGTGGGAGGAAACACTGGTGGGGTTGAATGCGGTGACATGGTGCTGCGGCGGCGGCGGGGCACGCCTCCCTTTACCGGGTCCTGGCGCTTTCATTACCGGAACAAATTGTTTTGGTCATTCGGACACAGAGCTTCTTCAGAAAGACGCTCATCAGCATCATGTCTCGCTGCTATCCATACCCGCCTCCGGGATACGAAAAGAAGGTTCAGCAAGTCCCCAATCTAGCTCTGCCTACTACTAAGGTTTTCTTCCGTCTTTGTTGTCTTTTCTTTTTTTCCCGGGGACTTCTTCTGTCCCTATTTTTGTCAATTGTGAAATTTAGTTGCGGTGGTGCGGTGTTTTTTCCATACAAATAGGTTAGAATCGGGCGAGCATTGGCATAATCATCGCAGATGATCTGTTTAGAACGATAGGTACCTCAGGGTTTGACGATTGCCGTGGCGATGTATTTAGAAGAAGGATCTTTTCCATGTGGTTCCACCATACCATACCCTATTTTTTCACTCCTTCTAATCCCTGTGTGTGTGAAAACGATGATGTATATACTCTTGCATCTCTGGGGCAAGGGGACACAGAAGGAACGGCACAAACATAAAGACAAGAAGAAGAAGAAGGATAAGGCTGGTGACTTGAATGGGGAAGCTCATGGTGAGTTTTCTCCTGACCCTGCTTTTTTCCTAGGTTACTAACTTTCCTTCTTTCTTTCTTGTATCCATTCAGTAATACTTGCAATAAAGCCTCAAATCCTGGGATGTCTGGTAGTGTTCACATTGTACATTGGACCAGGAGAAATCAGACTATGATTTGCAACAGCATCTGCCATGAATGCACCTTTCCTTTTTGTTTAGCCGATGGAAGTTTGTTGTCCTTTGAGAGTGGTCCTTAATAACAGTTGAGCTCGGCACCCCCGTGTTGTCTGAAAAAAAGGAGTAAAGTCTGATTTTCATGATACATTGTGGTCTTCTTCCACAATCTTGAGCTGCTCACAAAGGCTTTGCTGTGATTTCCTGTGTTCTTCTGTCATTACTATAGTGCAATTTTGGGGAACCTTCTATGAGAAAATATCAAAATGAGAATCCTTGTATTACAATACAATTGGGAGATTTTTGAGAGACTATCGATGAGGAGGCACACACAGTGGAAGAGATCTTCTCAATTTCTCTGCTCTCATGTGGTATTTCTTTCAAAATTCACTTAAAATACTAAGTGTGTCACTACTACCCATCCCTCTGCAAAAGTCATTCATGCAATGATAGATGTGTCTGTGATTAACCAAATACATCGGGATTGCAACCTGGGTTTGGTGTTGGTTCTGATACAGACTCCCAACGGTCCAGTAAGCTCCAGTGGACTGACCTGGTCAACAACTCCCTGCATAAAGAGAAACAGAATGGAAGAGTGCAGAGTGAGTCACATCCATCAGCTGCTTTTGAGCAACCTTTTGGCAAAGGGGAGACTTGGGATGGAGGGAAGGCCTTGGTCTTGTCTGAGAGGACATCCACAATTTCTCCCCTCCCATTGTATAATATCAAAGAAGGACCCAATGGCAATGCTGTTTCCAAACCGCTCCTAATTTTTCCTCTTAAAAAAAACTCCAGTTTTCCTAGTAGACCCAGTAGAGAATCTAACATACAGTCACTATCATCGGATAGCAAGGATGGAGTCTCACAAAGACAGCAAAAGATAGCTAATTTGGCTACTACTTCTGCTTGTGAAATGCCACCTCTTTCACAAACCAGCTCTTGGGCAGAGACTGCAGATGAGGATTGGCTCTTTGTGCAAAGGCCTCTGAAGACCCACTCCAAGCCAAAGGCTGAGGTGGAGAGGGATGCATTGCCAATTGCAGAGGAGCCAATGGTTTGGGCCAAGGCAATTTACTTGCCGGTTGTTGACATATATGCACTGCCCTATGTGGTTCCCTATTGAGATTTAATTACAGTGCTTAATCTCCCATCTGTCAGTGGTTTCTTCCCCTTTTATTTTGTCTCGATGCACTGTATCCTCTGATATGATCTGCTGTAGCGTATCATTAAAAGAAGGGTGGGCAGTTCCCAACTTGATGCTTTTTGGAGTGATGACACAGTGGATCCAGTGGATCCAGAATCAGATCAAGGTGTTGCTTTGAAATGCATCTTCTTGCTGACTTACACTCTCTGTTCACAGGGAGGGTTAGAGGCCTTCTCCTCAAATTGGAGTTGGCTGGTTGTGAGGAATTTCTCTTCCCAGGATGCACTATTTCATAAACTTATTGGCACTCAAAACTTGCCTAAAGTTTAATGACAAGGGGGACCTATTCATCAACATGCACAGATCTCTCAACTTCCCTCTGAAATAGTCATTTTGAAGCTTTGGTAAAGCAAGGACTGTGTGCAGAGCACTTGGCATTTGTTTCAGGGTCAATGCAGTGTTTGGAACAAATACCACTCGTGTGGAATTTTGGTCATAAGCTTGGGTGTCTTGTAAAAACTGAATTTGCAGGAAATGAAAACAAAAGGAGAAAGAGAGGACTAGGGTACATTTGTGGAAATGGGTTATCTGCCCTATTGCAGCTTTATTGCAGGTACAATGGTTGATTATATTAATGCTTTCTACATATTGTTTTTCTTGTTCTACAGTTCTGGAAGAGAGTAGAAGGCTGCTGGCCAAGCAAAAGGAATTGCTGCAGCAGGTAAAAATTTCACAGATTCTCTCTCTTTCTTTTTCTCTCTCTCTCTCTCTCTTTGTGATATGAATGTCAATTGGCGGATTGGATTTTTCATTCAATTGCTTTATGTCCAGCAAAAGGAATTGCTGCAGCAGGTAAAAATTTCGCAGATTCTCTCTTTCTTTCTCTCTCTCTCTCTCTCTCTTTGTGATATGAATGTCAATCGGAGGATTGGATTCTTTATCCAATTGCTTTATGTCCAGCAAAAGGAATTGCTGCATGGATTCTTCGTTCAATTGCTTTATGTCAATTCCTCTTGTGCTGTGTTTTTGTATGCTTCAGCACAATCTGCAATGTGGGAAAATATGTCAGATTGCATTGGAGCACATTTTAGGTCAATGAAAATACAATCTGCAATTTTTATTTTATTTTTCTAATGCATTTGCATGGGGACCTTGCATCCTTACAGATGCTATACAAACTTTCTCTTATTCTGGAACCACTGTTGGGAATCAGTGTTTTTTGACCTGATGAGATTCGGATGCTCACAGTTTAGGGATGCAGAGCCCACTGAAATTAGCATGATGAGTGCATTATTTCTGAGTTTCTTCACAAAAATGAATGCCCCTGTTCGGCTGTAGATAGAGGAGTATCAAAGGACGTAATCAGACTCTACGAACCAAAAAGATGAATATTCAGAACCTCCATCTTCAGAATAGAATGATCGGGTAGACACTATTAGAATTCATGGTTTATCAAACCATACAACTTGACTAAATGATCTTTTTTGACCTGTAAACATATCCATTTTGATTGGAAGCTCAAATGTTAAATGATGTAATTTTTTATTAAGCAATTTGACTAAAATAATATATTCAACCAAGTGTCAAATTAAAGATTTAGTCAAAATGTACTTCAAAATGAATATCCCAATCAAAATGACATTTGATTTAGTGAAAAGTGACAAGGGATGCTTATACTATTTAGGTACCTATGGGTTTTGTTGGTCAAAATCACATTTGACCTAGTCAAAAGTGACAAGGAGTCCTATATTATGTAAGTACCCTGGGGGTCTCGTTGGTCAAAATGACACTTGGCCTAGTCGAAAAAGATAAATATTGTTTATACTAATTAGGAGCCCTAAGTCTTGTGTTGGGTAAGTTAAACATATACAATGTTAATAATGTGTGTTTCATTTTTTTTAAAAATACCAAATATATTTTGAACAAACATTTTAAATATTTAATTGGCATATATTAAAACATATTATCTTTTTTATATATTATTAAAATTAAAATTTCAATCTTGAAATTTTTATAATTAATTAATAGTTAATATTTAAAATCTTTCATTTGTAAAGTTATTTATTATAACCTTTAGTATGTCAATTAGTAACAATATGACATATTACATTATAATGTAAACCAAATTTTATTTAATCAATTTGTTGTTTACATTTTTTATTTGGACAAATGTTATAAATAGCATTTTTCAAAATCTTCAATTGATGTAAGGTTAAGGTTTTTAGAATTTGAATGGATGATTTTAAATATTTATAATTATCATGGTTATTTATTTATTGACACTTTTTGAAAATATTTGTTCCAATAGTTTTTTAATGTACTTAATTACATAAGTTTACAAAGTTTATTTCACTATGGTAATTTATTAAATTATTTTATAATAATTTGTAATATTTTTTGTAGTTATTAAATCACAAAAATTTGAAAATTATTTAATAAAAAAATTACTATAATTATTTGATTATTTTCTGAAATAATCTAATCACCATAATGTTTTGTAATTCCATTACAGTAAATTTATGTTATTTTTTGCAATTAAAAATATTTTATTATTAAACTTGTTATATACATACATCACAACATGTATTCAAAACGATTATATATATATATATATATATATCGTTCAATACATATAATACATGTCAGGATGTAACATGGTGTTAGCTTTGTAATTTTCAATGACATGGTATTGAAGAAATTTATATGTATTCTAAGAAGAATTAATATAAAATGATTGAGCTATGAAAAATTTAAGTCATAAATTTTATTCAGCATTTTTATTTTAAAAAATAGTTCAAATTTATTATAAAAAATACATATATAGGTGTACATAGTTACCTGTCCAAAGAATGGGATGAAATTTTGTGTTTGTATTGTTATTAAACAATAACATTCAAACATTTTTTTATTAAAATGATTTGAAATTTTGGTTTTCCATTTATTACAAATGTGTAGATTTATGAAGATCTCAAATTTGAAATTTGATTTGTTTTATTTGAGCAAATATGAAAAAGAAATCACATTTCAAAGTTGATGATTTTTAGCACAAATTGATGAATGTCAAATAAGTTTAATATTTGACTTCCTATGTAACAACATGAGTGATAGTTGGGTGGCAAAGTTCTTGGTGTGCCACTCTGGAGACCAAGGTATGAACCTTGATCCCAGAAATTCAATTGTTGACTGCCCATTGACTAGTCAATACAATTTGTTGACTGATGTTGACTTTTAAATATATACAAATACATAAATATTTAGATATACGAAATAATTTTTTAAAATATTATTATTTTAATACTCAATTTAAATTAATGAAACTGTTCAATTTGAATAGTAGTCAAATAGTCACGGGTCAAAATGACTAGTTATAAATGTCACCCTAGGACTAGTCAAAAAAATCATCTTGATTATGCTGGACGTGTACAAAACGATGTGTCCCAAATGACTAGATGACCTTTTTAGTGGCTGTTCAAAATGGGTTCTTTTTACTGATTTTATGTAATGAATTCTAGTAGTGTAGAAAAAGTTGGGAAGCCTGTCACTGTGACTCCAAAAAAACAACTGACCTGGAGACATCTACCCCTTTGTCAGGCATTGATAGCAGCTTGGCCTGCACCCTCCACACAGAAGTCAGGAACTCAAGCTCACTACTTTGTGAAACCTTTTTCTCCCCCATCTGTTGCCCCATCCATTGCTCCGCCTGTGAATCCATTTGTTGGACCACCCCCTACTCCAGCAAAGGTAGACCCAGCTAGTGGTTCAATTGGACAAACTACAAGGACTAAAATGGGCCTTGAACTAACCCCAGATGTGGGTGAAACAAACAGTGTACGGGTTGTTGCCTCTCCACCCTTGGCAGAACCTAATGTGATGAATGTCAATGTCGTTGTGGCTGAATGTACACCCTGGTCTAAAACCAGTACAGTGGATCACCTTATTGATCATTCAGATTTCTAGGTTATATAGCTCTCTGTTGTTATTTGTCAATACTGCCTACTTTAGATTCATCTCATCATTTGAAGAGGAAGCTGCATACTTTTTTGGATTGTTTCAACTGAAGCTCACAGATGCTTCTTGACAATGTCACAGGTCAGAGTGAAAAAGTAACTAACTGTGAGTGTTTGATTCTGCAGGTGGTCTAGGTGATCTGGTGGGGGCTCTAACTAAAGCATTGTCACGCCGTGGTCATTGTGTAACTGCCACATTGTGTTGACTCCCAAAGACAGAAAGCTTTGTTGTACATATAATAAGGCTGTAAGAATATGGCAAATTGGATTCACAACTTGGGCCAGCTAAAATGTTGGTCAAGCTGGAAAGTCCATGGGATCCTACACTAACGGCTCAAATTAACCTGTGCTTGTAACAAGATGTGATGGTAGAGCTTATGCATCTGAAAAGCAATCAATTACAAGCCTAGAAGTTTTTGTAACTTCATAATGTTTCATGTGATCTTGTGAACCATTGTCTGGACACTCCAGAATGTATGGAAAAGGATGATGAAAGAATTCTACTTCTCCACACCGATCTTCCATGCATATGGGTAGCTTGCAGCATGCAAGGTGTGGTTGTATTCAAGATTTGTACTGGGTGCAAGTTGTAGCTCCTCAATACAGTAACTATTTAGATGCTTGGGAAACTGGCATCCATAAACAGGTATCAGATCTCACTCTTACCTGCTTTTCATGGCCATGCGGGATGTTGTTTACTTTTTGTATTGAAACCTGGATGCCTGCAGCTTCTCTTAACAGTTTCACCTATGTGCACTTTCCTCCATGTCCAGGTCTAAGGTAGTCTGCTTTCTCATTGTCTTACCTTGCAGGTTTGTCATTCTACAATATCTTATCATTGTCTCATAGTCAGCTTGCAGCCTTCCTTCAGCTTTCTAATCCTAAGCAATTTGGGTGGAATGCTGAGTAAATGTGGCTGTTTATTGGTGGTAGGACCTTGAGGTCACCTACTTTCACACCTACAAGGATGGGTTTGACTTTGTGTTTATTGATTCATCAATCTTCCATGCTGTTGCTTCTAACATTCATGGTGGTTCTCGTGAGGTATCACCATACCCCCAACCCCCTCTTTCAACAATGTCATACATAAATTTATGATCAACAGAAGTTGCAGTTGATGTTGTTGGTGGCAATCTATGTCTGCCGATTAGTCCTGCATATGACTCAGTTTGAGTTTTTCAGAATACTACAGTACACAGAAGTTAATATTGGTACTGACTTCATATTAGGGATATATTCTTTTCAACTGGGAAGGTCTTGGTTGACATGCATGCAGGATGTGTTAAGATGCATGATATTGCTCTGCAAGGCTGCTGTGGAGGTGAGACTGCTCTTTCTGGCATTTGATAGCTCGGGTGGGGTTGGTCTGAGTCTTGTGCTTGACTTGTATGAAAAACCTGGATGTTATTGATCCTCTCTTAACTACAGGTGCCTTGGCATATACCATTTGGGGGTGTCTGCTATGGAGATGGCAATTTGGTCTTCATTGCCAATGATTGGCTCACAGCTTTGCTGCCAGTATATTTGCAGGCATACTATAGAGACAAGGGCTTGATGGGATTTACTCGTTCTGTCCTTGTCGTCCATAACATGGCTCATCAGGTTTGTTCTTGAATCCCATGCCTATCAGGATTGACTAGTTACATATGTCAAACCTTTGTTGAGTACTTGATGTGTCATTCATTTATGTAGCTTCCAAAACATCAAGTTAGAGAGTTGTACAGAGTACATTCAAAAAACAGCAGGTTGGAGTTTGCTTAAGGAAGTGAAATGCATGTTGTATTTTACAGAAAGCATATAGGTGGTGTAGAAGTCAACTTTCAAATGTGTTAGAGACATGTGCTAGTACCTGAAACTGTTGCCAAGATACATAGATACATCATGAGTTGTGACAAATTATACAACCTCACTGATCTAGGTGGCATTTGCAGGGCTGTGGACCAATATCGGACTATGCAAAGCTTGGGTTACTATAACGTTACGCAGATAAATTCCGTTTATTTGATCCTATTGGAGGAGAACACATGAATGTTTTCATGGCAGGTTTGATCACAGCTCATCGGATTGTGACTGTTAGCCATGGGTATGCATGAGAGTGTCAAAAGCAAGGAGGGTGGGGATTCGATGGTCTCATTTGGGATCACAACTGGAAGCTAAGGGGACTTGTGAATGGAATTGATGACATTGAGTGGAATCCCAAGTTGGATCCCTGCCTTTGGAGTGATGGTTACAACAACTACTCCCTTGAAACTTTAGCTACTGGCAAACCTGCATGCAAGGCTGCAATGTGAGACAGTTAGATGTTCCTTTATTATTTGTTTATTCTTCAGCAGGAACTAGGTTTGCCTGTGCGCAGTGAGGTACCATTGCTTGGATTCATTGGGCATTTTGATAATCAGAAGGGTGTAGATTGGATTGCAGGGGCAATGCCATGGATGATGAACCAAGATTTACAGCTGGTGATGTTAGGTACAGGCCGCAAAGACCTTGAAGAAATGTTGTGTCACTTTGAACACCACTATCATGAGAAAGTGCATGGATGGGTGTGATTTTCTCTAAAGACAGCTCATCAGATTACTGCAGGTGCAGACATCCTAATGATGCCATCTCGTTTTGAGCCATGTGGTCTCAATCAGCTGTATGTGATGTGCTATGGGACTGTTCCAATGATACATTTAGTAGGTGGCTGCGAGATGCAGTGAAGCCTTTTGATCCATTTACAGATTCTGGAACAGGATGGACTTTTGGCAGGCCTGCAGTAAGTGGTTTAACTATTGCTCTTGGAAATGCAATTTGGACATATCGAGACTTCAAGAAAAGTTGGACAGGCATAGAGCAGCATGGAATGTCACAGGATCTGAGCTGGGATAATGCAGCTCAACAGAATGAGGAAGTGCTATTGGCTGCCAAGTACACCTGGTAATAGATAAAACTCATGTTTGCTTAGGCCTACTGCAGGGATAATGTGATACAAACTATCAGGAGCTTGACGAAGGTGTGAGGAAACTTGAAGTACATGAATAGGACTTGCACTTGCCAACAGCCAGACAGTGGAGTATCAGGATTAAGTTGGAGGATCAGTCATTGGGTTCTCGCCCTGAGCAATTGGTCACCGAACCTCTTTCTGCCTTGCATGCATGCAACTGTGGAGAGGGCAGGACATAGATGTGAAAGAAGGGAAACTGCTTTGGTCTACAATGTATTCAGGCTATTTCTGCCCACTTCAAAGCATGTCAGGGGTATATATAAGTTACAAGCAGATCTGTACCCTTTCCAGTTTTTCATCCTGCTATCATTTGGTGTGAAGAACTGCCTGATGCAAGTAACAAGTATTTCTGTTCTCTCTAGACAGGTCAGATTTTGATCTGCTTGGATAACAGCACACTACTCGAGCAACACCAGACTTTCGAGATTTATTGATGGAGGAGATTGTTTACTAGTGGGTTCAGTGTGTGAAGGATACCACCAGAATGTTTTCTGTGAGAATCCACCCAAATATATATAGAATGACTTGCCAGGCCCTGTGACCACAGTTCACAGAATTTCAGGAAGCCTTTGGATGGGTTGAAATCCTTTCACAAGCTCAAACCATACCAGTAGTTTTGCAAATCCTAGAATAGAAGGGTACATAATAGTTCCATTGCTTGAGCACATATAAACTGACTCTCATATACAGTTAGCTTTATCCACAATTAGTCACTTGGCTTCCTTGATGGCTAAGGTGGATATAGGGATTGAACAATCAGAGGGTTTGCAATTGTAGTATAGGTTTTCACGGGTGCTCGCACAGGTGTCTCTATGGGTGTAAGCAGTTTTACCAATGGCTATTGGGTGTTGCAAATGAGGGAATGCTCACTGGAGTTGTGAGCTGTTGAGTGATTTTGGGGTTGGAATTTGGTTGCCTTAGGCATTGCAACCAACGAGGTGGCAACAGGGCTTGTGAGTGTGAGAAATTTTTACCACGTTGTGCCAATTAAATTGTTTGTGTGTCATTTCAATTGCATGCTGCTTCCGTGTCTTTGATAGTTTTTTCCAATTTGGCTTTGCAAATGTTCCACATTGTTGGTCCCCTAAGGTTTACAAAGTTGTTAAATTGTTAATCATGTTTTCAGCGCTGCCCTGTGGTCATCAATTTGACTTCCCAATTCAAGTGATTGGAATATTGAGTTGAGCCAAATTGGCCCACTTGAGGTGAGATTTGACAACAATTGCACTATTTGATAAATATGTATGTAATCAGTCACACAGAAAGACTCTGGCCTTCACCTTGAACTGCTTAGGGTCAACTGCTCTTTCCAATGCATGATGCAAGGCTCACACAATTAACCTCAGTGGTTACTTACCTACCTACCACTTACATTCCCTACACTTTAACTATGATACTTACCAATATACATAAGTAGGGGAAGGTAGGAGGGTTTTATAGGTTCTGTATTCTCGTCCTACAATGAACCACAGTGATTAGCTATGTACTAACCATCCACATCCATCTAGCTTCCTATTAGCTAGCCGTCAAGTGCCTACCTACTTACCTAGGATAGTTACCCTCTTACATAGGTAGTGACCTAGGTAAGTGAAGGGGGAAGTAGGAGGGTTTGTAGCATTGAGGTGAACAAATGATGTGGCCACTAAGCACCAGGGCAACATCCATTGCCAACCATTATGATTCTGTTGTGGATGAACCAAAACCTAGTTACCAAATTTCCCCCTTGGCAACTTATTGTGTGGACCATCCTCCCTCCACAACAGACTACCTAGCTACCAACCTACCTTCTTGTCAAATTCAGTGAAAATTAATTTTTCAAAACCAAAATGAAAACGATTCTCAAAGATTTCATGAGAATTTTGATGAATTGTATAAAAATATGTAATCCTTGTAGATGAATATTTTAAAAGTTTCAAATTGAAGTAATGAAAATGTGAAAATTGATTCATGTTGCCTAATTGCATTTTATTAAAAAAAAATCCAGTCATCCAGCAAGTTAACAATACAACAATACAAGTTCTTTCACCTCTTGCCTTGCACATGCATAAAGCATCACTATTCTACTTTCTCACATTTCATAGGAAGGAAAAGAAATATCTGTAACTAAAAAACAATGGAGATAAAATTAAATCTAGTTCAAATATATAGGTTATAACTCCACTTTTGAATAATCTCAAGATATGTCATGGAATAACTATAATGATTATATATACTAGTGTGACCCGGGTGCCTTGCCACCCATGAACACGCACCACCCCGGTTTTCCCATTTTTGAGGCCAATGAATGAAATTTACCTCACTTTTACAACCATTTCATGCAACATCCATCCATAGTGGTGTGTTTGTGGGTTCATTAGACAACGGTTTTTCTTTTCTTTTCTTTTTTTTTTTGGGGTGAATTTTTCTGCCACTTTGTGACAAAAAATTAGGTATGACTCATACAAATGATTT
>Ga0209611_10000237_pt1 | contig 73035 bp, 58 predicted proteins | sample S1TSphgellanicum_3_FD_187693 | JGI IMG/M metagenome (GOLD analysis project Ga0209611, IMG submission 187693) | Host-associated microbial communities from peat moss isolated from Minnesota, USA - S1T2_Fc - Sphagnum magellanicum MG (SPAdes) (version 2) | ecosystem: Host-associated > Plants > Peat...
AATCGGTTTTCCAGGTTTGCATACAATGAGCATACAACGCAATTTCCATTGAATAATTTCGATGGTGCGGAGATAAGCCAGATTGGGCAGCTGCACCGCGGGCAATATCGCTAATACGACCAGATCAATTACCTATTAATGGCTATTCCTAATTCCGAAGCTCAACCATTTGAAAATGGCCGGCACAAATATAAGAGTGAATATCGTTGAAAACGATAAGCCACCAATTACTGCAATGGCCAGAGGTTTTTGCAATTCCGCTCCAGTTTCCGTTCCGAGTGCAAGGGGCAGCAAACCAAGCAGAGTGCACAAGGTCGTCATCAAAATAGGACGAAGCCTCACGGCACCAGCTTCCACAAGAGCGTCGTCTATTTTTGCACCAGAACTCATTAGTCTCTTTGTATAGTCGAGAAGTATGATTCCATTTTTGACGACCAGCCCAACAAGAAGAATCACTCCCATAAATGATGAAACGTTGAGTAGAGTTTTCGTTAAGTAGAGCCCTATCTCAACTCCAAATATGGCAAGAGGGATGGCAACTAGAATTGCAACAGGCTGCAAATACGATTTGAATTGAATAACGAGCAATAAATAAACTAGCAAGCTCGCAAACGACAGCACATATAACAGCTCTGTAAAAGACTGCTGTTGCGATGCGTAGGTGCCTGCGATTTCTAATCTGTAACCGGCTGGTAAATGTACTGACTGAAGTTTGTCTTGAATCAATTTGATTGTAGAGCCTAAATCACGTCCTTCTAATTCGCCTTCGACAACAGCATAGCGTTGTTGATTCTCGCAAAGAATTTCCGTACCGGCTGATTTACTGTTTAGCGCCGCCACTGCATAGAGTGGCAGTGTTATTCCATTTAATCCTATGATGGGAATGTTGTCGATCTCTTTTGAAGCAAAACGTATTTCATCGTTCAAGCGAATGCGGACATCAACTAGCCTGTCTCCATGCCGAACTTGTGTCGAAATTCGCCCCAAAAGGGAATCCCCAACCTGGCTTGCCACATCGGCTGGTGAAAGACCTATGCGACCGGCTTTTAATGGATCAACTCTAAGATCGATTTCAGGACTTGTCGATTGAGTCGAATTGGTCAAATCTGCAACACCCTCGATATGCTCAATTTGTGTTTGTACTTCCCCAGCGCACTTGGCGAGAATAGAAGGATCATCGCCGTAAATACGAATTTCAATTGGCTTAGGGGCACCGGAAAGATCGTTTAGTTGATCTTGTAGTATTTGGTGAAAATCGACTGTTAGCTGAGGCACAGTCTCAGTGACTTGCTTACGTTGCACTTCCATAATCTCGTCGATTTTTCTGCTTCTCTTTTCGCTCGGCTCAAGAACAACGAGAATATCGCCTTTATTTGTCTGAGTGGAAAACAAGCCGAGCTCTGAACCCGATCGGCGGGTCCATGTTTTAACTTCAGGTGTTGTCGCCAAAATATCTTCGAGTTTATTGGCAAGACTATTCATATCAGCAAGCGAGGTGCCAGGTGGTGCAAGATAATCCACAACATAGCTGCCCTCATCCATCGCTGGCAGAAAGTCGGAGCCTAACTTATCGTAAATTTTAAAGGAAGCAAACGTCATACCAATTCCGATCAAAATAACTAGCCAGGGTTGATGCAAAGCGAGGCGCAGAATCTTTTCGTAGACAACCAGAAAAAAGGAACGCTTGCGCTCATGGCCAACTTCGCTTGTTTTGCCACCAAACATTTGCACTGCCAGTAGAGGAGTAAGTGTGAACGCTAATAGAAGTGAAAAGATGACCGCGCTTGCGAGTGAGCTTGTCAAGGTAGCAAAGAACTGGCCGGCAACCCCGGACAATAATCCGAGAGGCAAGAAGACAACCACGGTAGTTGCGGTCGATGATAAGACGGGTCCGGCTAACTCGCTCAAGGCTCGTTGGACAGCATCGCTTGTAGAGATTGCAGCCGACATTTGCCTGGTTATGTTTTCAATAACTACGATTGCATCGTCAATGACAAGCCCAATAGAGATGGCGATGCCACCAAGCGACATAAGGTTGAGACTTTGTCCGGCATAGTAGAGATAGGCAAAGGCTGCTAAAGAAGAAAGCGGAATCGTAAGGGCAGCAATTAAAGTAGCTTTCCACGAACGAAGAAAAACGGTGAGCACAACAATAATTAGCACTATGCCAAAGAAAATGGCTTCGCGAACACTTGCGATAGCCGATTGAATCAAACTTGATTCGTCATAAGCCGGTGAGATATCGAGCCCCAGTGGTAACGTCCTTTTGAGTTCAGATAGTTTGTCTCGTACGCTTTTTGAAACGAGAACAACATTGCTTGTTGGTTGCCTGAATACGTTTATAACCAAGCCTGGATGCTTATGTATGGAAACGATGCTATTTCGATCTGCGTATCCGAAATTGGTTGTCGCCACATCTCTTAGAAAAATGGGATTGCCGGTTGCGGTTGTAGCAACAAGTTGGTCACCAAGTTCTTTTAGATCGATAGCTTCGTTTGCCGCCACCACCAAATTTTGCTGGTGAGCGTTATCAACTCTTCCTACAACTTGCACTTGATTTGTTTTCGGAAGGGCATTTGAGATTTGACTCAAACTGAGGTGGTAATCTTTTAGTGATTCCGGATTTACCTGTACTGAAATTTCCGGAATGTCGCCACCTTGAATTTGCACTCGTGAGACGCCTGGTACGCGACTAAGAGCAGGCTGCAAATTGTATCGGCATATGGAATACAGATCCGCCTGCGTTAGTGCTTCTGTTGTGACGTTGTAACTGAGAATCGGGAAGATTGCCGGTGTGACAAGTTCAATTGTAGAGTTGGTGCCAATCGGAAGTTTACCTTGGACTTCGGCGATTCGTGATTGCAATTGATGCAGTGCAAAAATCATGTCGGTGCCGGTTAAAAAGTCTACCGACAACTCTGATGAACCACGAATGGTTTTGGAGCGAACCCAACGCACACGGTAGACTTGACTAGCAGCTTCCTCCAATACTCGAGTGACGGAAAGCAGCATTCTCTCGGGTGCCACATCTCCCAGGCTGGAGATAACGGCAATGCGTGGGAAGGACAAATTTGGATAAACATCACTGGGAAGATTGAGAAAAGCGAGATAACCGCAAGCGGCGAAAACAGCGAAAACAAAATAGATGGCCCGCGCATTCGTTTGCAGAAGATTCGTAAAGCGATTCAACTAATGGCGCTCCATTATCGTCCAGTCTGTTCCGTTGCTGAAATAACAGCCGAACCATCAGGCAGACCGTATGCACCTTCCGTAACTATCGAATCGCCACTATGAAGACCTTCTACAATCTCTACGTAGCTATTTTTGCTTCCTCCAACCCTAACCGGAACACGAGTAGCTTTTCCATCTTTTACGCGATAGACCATTTGTTTCTCCGGATTTTGAGGATCCGGGACAATTGCTGTTTGAGGAACCAATATCGCCGAGCGGTCAATTTGACTGGTAATAGAAACAGTAACGGTCTGACCATCCCGTAGCTTTCCTTCCGGATTGCGGCACTGCATCTGAATTGAAATAGTGTTGCTAGCTCGGTCAATTATTGGACTAATCACCGTTATTTTCGCGTCGTATATAGTTTGTTTATCAGCATCACTCCAGATGCGAGCATGTTCCCCAACCTTCAACTGCTGTGGCGAATCAATAGGCAATGCGGCTTTCACAATCACGTTATCAAGTCCAATTATTTGAACTATCGGAGTTGTTGTATCTGCACTATCGCCTGTGTTGAGAAATCGATTTGCAACTTGGCCATCGATTGGCGATTTTACTTGGGTAAAGCTCAATTCCGTTTCAATTTGAGACTGACTAGCCCGTGCCGCGTCTATTTGGGACTGGGCAGTGGAAATTTGCAGGTCGGCGTTTTGAACTGCGTTCTGAGCGGCAAGAACATCCTTTTTCGCAATTACCTCAACTTTGAATAAGTTCTGTTGTCTTTCTAGAGCATCTTTGGCAAATGCTAGAGCCGCTTTGGCCTGTTGCAAGTTTATTTCTGCTGTATGTTTTGCAGCTTTAGATTGCTCCAATTGCTCAAGAAAATGCCGGTCCTCCAACTTTGCAATAACTTGCCCTCTCTTTACTTTTTCTCCTTCAGTAACAAGTACTTTTGCTAATTTGCCAGGAAGAGCAGGGCTTACTTTTATTGAATGATCGGGGAGAGGGCCAACTACTCCAGGAATAGAAATATTCCGTTCTAGATCTTCAGTTCTTACTTTGCTGATCGACAATTTGATTGGTACGACGTTCTCGTTGGCAGAATCTTTTGTATTTCCTCTTGCATCTTCTTTGGAATCTTCTTTGGTACTCTCTTTTTCGCCCGGGTTAAATCGCGAGCAACTCGTACTAATACTAGTCAGTAAAATGAGCATCAAACTCAACACAAGATAAGAACTGATGCCGTTTGTGTTGATCTTCATTTAAAGTGGTGCTCCAACTGCTTGTTCTAAATCGTTAAGTGCAAGTTGGTAGGCCAACACTGCATCAAAATATTGGCTCTTGGTTTGAATGTTTGAACGCTGCGCATCGAGTAATGTGTTGAGATCAAGTTGACCTAGTTCATAACCGTGTTTTGATATATCGCCCACAGCTTGCGCTTCCGGCAAAGCCTCATCTGTGAATGTCTTTAAACGCTGGCGTGCAGCAATCACTCTGTAGTATGCAAGCGAAACCTGTCCATAAATTTGATTCTGTTGCCCAGCTAAATCTAGTTTGAGTTGTTTTTCCAGTGCTTTGAACTTTGCTATATCACCCTGGTTGAAATTCAAAATTGGAGCGTCAACATATGCCTGGAAAAAGGGTGCTTTTGTTTTTGGACCGTCTGGCGGATTAGTTTCAACTACACGACCGGTTACGAATCTTGGTGTAGGAATAGCATTTCCATATGCATTCTTGAGATTGGCTTGGTTAGTCAAAATGGCCGCCTTAGCGATTTGTAACTCCAGACGGTTTTCTTTCGCTTTGGCAACAAAAGTGTCGCGTGTCGGAAGATCCTTCGAATAGTCTGGCAAGAGATCACCACCAGTTCCTTTGCCACCAATCTCGAGAGGTTCGGTAGTAATTGGCGTGTCAGGCGGATTTCCCATGATCAAATTGAGTTGCTCGGTTGATTGATGCAGTTGAATATCAGATGCTTCTGCATCCATCTTTGCCTGAATAAAAGCAAGCCTAGCACGCCTAACATCTAAACCGGGCACCGACCCTTGATCGTACTGTGCTTTACTGGCATTCAGGATTTTTTCGGAAAGCTCTTTTACTTGAAGTCGCGCTTTCTGCATTTCTTCTGCAATTACAAAGGCTGCGTAGGCCTTTCGAACTTCTCCTCGGAATTGCCACATCGTTCGCAGAATTTCCAATTTGGTTTGCTCGACTTGGCGCTTAGCAATAAGCAAACGAAAGTAGAGTTTCCATGGCGGTTCGAAGGGAATTGAAGCGCCTAAGAGGTAGGAGTTGAGGTAGTTGTTTGCGATATATATACCAGGGTTAGGCAATACGCTCGCCTGGGCGTAACCCGCTTTAGCCACTCCTAGTAAGGCACGCACACTAGCCATGCGGGGGCTCTGTAAAAGGGAAGAATCGAGCGAAGCAGAAAGGCTAAGCATGGGCGTTTTCTGCCCACGCAGAGTTGGCATTCCGGCCGTAGGAACAGAGAAGGGAATGAACTGCGAACTAGGTTGTGGTCCAGGCACAGGGCCAACTGTAGCCGGAATATCTTGGGCCGCGATCGGTGTCCAAATGCAATTCGCCAAAACAAAAGCGAAGAGCAGAGCAAAAGCAGAACTTCTTGACTTTGGGACGAACGAAAACAGTGCGAACCTCTCAAGCATTTGCAACGATGTGCCAAGCGGCATTCGATAAACGGCCTCTAGGCAAAACTTAATGCAGTATAAGGCGCAATAGTGAGGAACTGGTATAGATACCCCATGATGGGGTCTGCGGACGAATTATCATGAAAGCTATGAAAATGCTCATCATAGAAGACGACGATCGTCTTGCGCTGCCTCTCAAAGAAAATTTCGAGAGGCAATACTTTTTAGTAGAGCTCGCTTTTGACGGCCGCAAAGGTTTAGACCTTGGTTTGAAATCTTATTTCGACGTCATTCTTCTAGATTTGATGTTGCCCGAAATGGACGGCATAACCGTGTGCCAAAAGCTTCGCGAGGCCGGGTGTAAAGCCGCTATTGTTATGCTGACCGCACGCGACAAAACTTCCAACAAAATAATGGGGCTTAATTGTGGAGCTGACGATTATCTCGCTAAGCCATTCGAATTAGAAGAATTGCAAGCACGAATACGAGCCGTTATGCGAAGAGGTACCGATCATCGACAACCGCTCTTAACACGGGGCGAACTGTCAATAGATCAAAACTCTTGCATCGTTACGAATAATCAGAAACTTGTCGAACTCACCGCAACGGAGTATCGATTGCTGGTTCTTTTCCTCTCCAGTCCTGGACACTTATTCACTAAGGATGAGTTGCTGAATAAACTTTGGAGTGGTGATGATATTCCAAGTGAACAAGTGATAAAGACGCACATCAAGGGGTTGAGGAAAAATTTGGATGCAGCAGGGGTAGCTCGCAACCTTATAGAAACCGTTTATGGATTGGGCTATCGGCTGAACGAGAATGCTTGAAAAAACCGCACGTAAACTGATTATGATCAACGCGTTGGTTTTTGTTTTTGTGCTGAGCGTGTTTTCTATTACGGTTTATCTTTTCGTAAGTGAACGGTTAGACAGCGAACAGCATGAAGATTTGAGAATGTTATCTAATGCATTAGTAAGCTCAATTGAAGCACCCGGCGAAACCGATGTGATACCGGATGTAATGCAAGAGAGTATCCGAGAGAACAATCCAGAAAACAAAAAGGCATCGAAAGAAAAAACGCCTCAATCATTAGAGTGGTTTGATGCAAGCAGCAAATTAGTAGCGCAAAAGGGAAATCTAAAAATAACGACGCCTTTTGATAAATCGGCAACTTTTCAAATGCAACAAAATCCACGTCTCATGCTGCTGACCAGACCTGCGCAAAGGCAAGGTCAAATTGTTGGTTATTTGCGCATTGGGATGCCTATAAACGATACTGAAGAATATAAGCAAGGATTGTTCTGGGGCTTATTGTTTGGAACTGCCCTAGCAGTTGTTGTTAGTGCGATAGCAGTGCTCTGGCTTGTACGTCAGGCCCTCAAACCAATTGAGGTGAGTATGCGAACACTTTCAGATTTCACTGGCGATGCGTCGCACGAACTCAAAAGCCCAATAACAGCAATAAAAACAAATGGAGCGGTAGCACTCAAATATTCTGAAGGAATGCGCGAATCAGATCGAACAAGCATCTCGACGATGATTGCAGCAGCTAATCAAATGAGCCGGACAATTGATGATCTGTTGAGTTTAGCCGAATCGGAGCACGAATATACAAAGCAAGAATTCCTGTCACTTAATATCAAAGTTCTGGTTGGAGAAGTAATTGATGGTCTCAGTGCCATGGCTGAAAATAAGGGCATCAAAATTGATTTCAAAATCGAAGAACCAGGCATCTCAATAAGAGCAAGACAAACTGATTTAGAGCTAGTCCTTATCAATGTCATCAAGAACGCCATCATCTATTCGGAACAAAATAGCCTGGTTTTTGTTGAAGCAAGCCGTAGCGGAAACAAAGTCAAAATCAAAATTGAGGACAAAGGGGTTGGTATCGGAAAAGAAGATCTACCCAAAATATTTGATCGTTTCTGGCGCTCAGACAAAGCTAGATCTTATAAATCAGGCGGAAACGGCCTAGGTTTATCGATAGTCAAATCCATTCTTGATCGCTATAGGGCCACAGCAAAGGTGGAGAGCCGATTAGGCGATGGCACAGTCTTTACGATACTGTGGCCAATAAACGATATTTGAAGAGCGCTCCATAACGCGATCTTTTTACAAGTAAACAAGGCACTTTCGGCTGTCGCTTATTTTTCCTTCGATGTTCTATTGGCCGTCCACCTCATAATTGCTTTGATCATTAGAACAAACCCGACTATGGTGGAAATGATTCCAAGAATCATCCAGACATATTCGAAGTGATATTCGGCGAGGTGGTGCTTCACCTGAATGATATCGGGGCGGCCTGGAAAATTTTCATCGCCGGTGTAGCGCACTATCGCAAGCACACAGCCAATAAAGAAATTGAGAATGCCCAAGACCAACCAAGCCCACCACGCTCCAAAAAGCACAAGGAAGGGCCAGAATCCAATTAAAAGGAGCGCGTCGGAAAGCCATAGAAATGGTGAACTTTTAGGTACGAAAAACGGCAGGGCACAACCGGCTACCCAGAGTATCGTAGCGAGGAGTGATAAGAGTTTGCCGTTTTTCTTTGGTTTGTCCATTTGCGAGTGTGCAGTAACTTTAACCGTTGCAATTTAGCAACTCGATAACATCTTTTTAGCAACTAGGCAATATATTGACAACTATCCGAGTTTGTCCGATTCCCATTTACTAAAACTGAACCAAACATTCTACCGGGAGATCCCAGCTTATGACGGAAGCAATAGATCCGCTTGTTCGCTTGCAGAACGATGTTTTGCGTCACGACATGAAAAGTGCAGCGACAGACGCTGCAGCAGTGCTTGCAAGAGATACTGATTTATCAAATCCCGCAAACACTTCAAAGAACCTGGCTAGAGATGCTCAAACTCTAGTAAAAGCCGGTGTTTCGGAGGACACACTCCAGCAGCTAGGTATTCTTCCAAAGGCTCATATTGAGATTCCTGCTGAGGGAAACGGTGCTGTCATTACCGATGGAAAAACGAGTATGCCGGTAACCGCTAAAGATGCAACGACGAATCTTACTACTAACTCTACTGATCACGGTGAACCACTTGGGAAAACAGTAAAGCAGGATGGCACAAATACTGTCGTTACCTACCACTATGCGGACGGTTGGACAGGTCAAGGCGTTCGAGACGAAGATGGCGTGTTTAGGGTTGTGGAAAAAGCTCCAAATTCAAAAGACAATACTGTTTCTGTCGTGTATCCGGACGGATTTGGTATGGTTCAGACTGAAAAGGATGGGCGTAGCACTCAGGTTATAGTCTATCCTCCCGAAAAAGATGGGACGGTCTTCGAAGAAATGACGGACGAAAAGGGCAAAGTTCATAGAGCCGTGAAAGACTGGCATGGAATAAAAAATGCTCCAGTGTTCCAGGAAGAGGATACATACGATACTGATGATAAATACAGAGATCGCGTGGAAGGCGAAATGCGTTTGATGGAATACGAAAGAAAGAAGGCTGGAATCGCCTAACCGCTTGCCGTTTTTTTTAAATTCGATATCAACAACTTGCCATCGCTGGAAAGGTGATTTGCCACGGAGCGATCATTTGCCAATTCGTTAGCAATATACTCCGCAAAGCCGACTTTATCGAACTTACCTAAGCTGCGCTCACGCCACAACTTATCCAATACTTTTGTCCGACTTGCACCTTCTGGGAAGTGAGCACTCCGAATGGTCATGAGATCGTTGGAGATAATCGAAAGAGATTCGATAAATCCGTTTAGCAAAGGAATAAGGGCATCTATTTTTACGAGGTCCTCAATTTCTCCATCTTCTAGAACATGCAGACCATCACCTTCTCTAATGTTCTGATAAAGTAATTCAGCCTGTTCTACAGCATCACCATCAAGAACGCAAAAAATTGGTATCGTGAAAGTTTCCTTTGCCGTCATGTATCGTCTCACAACTTGATTGGCACCACCTGCGGCGACAAGCATTGTTCCAGCCGTATTCAGATCCAACCCGTTTGCTTTGCAGAGGGCAGGTAGGAGTACAGACTCGGTTGGTCCTTCAACAAAGACGATCGAGTCCGGGAGGCAAGTACCTGGTAAAGCATGGCGATCTCTCAGAAGAAACTGCACGAACAAATCTTCATTTTTTGATTTGCTTTTTCCTACTCCATCGATCAAGCTTTTGAAAAAAGTTGCTCGTGCATCATCTGCCCATGGTCCATCTTCAATAAGAGCCAAAAAAATAGATGGACAACTGACGGCGGCGATCCACGCAGTAGTACTATCCGTCTTTTCTATGCTTAAAGACTTGCCGTATTGTAATTGCCAGCTATCTAAAGCAATTTTTGCAATGCGCTGCGCCTCTTTTTCAAAGAACAGATTGCTAAGGTGTAGAGCCGATTCATACCGCTCGTGTTTGCGTGCAATTTTTCCGAAAGTCTGTTCGTAAATGCTATCTAAGTTTGCCGACAAAGCAGAATTGCCGGAAGATACACCGAGCCGTTTCAGAATCTTCTGAACATTCACCCACTTATAAGTAGGGTCGTCAAATGTGAGAAGACGCTGAATGAGGGGCCAAAAACGGGAACCGGCAGTAGCTATCGAAATAAACCAATCTAAGAAACGCTAATCTAAAAACGATACTCTATCACGTAAAGAGGAACTAAAGAGCTGCCTCAACAGGGAACTTGCTAGACTATATCGTCTCTCTTTAAGGTCAAAATGATGATGCCGTTCAAGCTAAGAATTCTGTTGGCCGCCATGGCGGTTGCGTTCACAGGAAGCACCTTCGCTGGCTATCCAAAAGCAGATGCGATCAGTGTCGACAGTTCGGCCGCCACAACTTCGCAACCGGCAACGAATTCACAACCTGTAGTAACTTCGAAAAACACGAAGACTGCCAAAATTCCAAAAACTCCGCTTCCCTCAAAACCGCGTTCAGAACTGCTCTTAACGCCAGCAAATGAGGAAGTGAAGCGGTTCATGACAGAGCCAAAACATCATCCAACCATTGCGTTGGCACTGGGCGGCGGTGGAATCCGAGGCGCCGCTCATATTGGCATATTGCGAGTGTTCGAAAGAGAACATATTCCAATTGATTACATAGCCGGTTGCAGCATGGGCTCCATCATCGGTGGTCTCTACGCTGCCGGTATGACTTGTAATGAGCTCGAAACTATCCTTATGGACAAGAGTCTGCAGAAGGCTTATGCACCTGGCCTTGTGATCGAACATCTTTTGGCATTAGCCTTTCAACCGGTTATATTTGTTTTCAGGGATAGACCGTATGCCGGATTGTTTAGCGGCAAAGCGTTCTTGAAATTTCTAGACAAAAGATTGCCCGAAAATGCAAAACAGATCGAAGATACAAAAATTCCCTTTGTAGCAGTTGTAACCAATTTGTGCGACGGCAAGGCTTACAAACTGGCAAAAGGTGATTTGGCTCAAGCTATAGTGGCAAGTTCCGCATTTCCACCCTTAGTGCGCCCGGTGTATTTAAACGGAAATCTCTATGTGGATGGAGGAGTCCGATCGAATGTGCCGGTGGTTTCGGCGAATCAGTTTCATCCTGATCTCTGCATTGCAATAGTTGCTGATGAACAACTAAGGCCAATGAAGCCTCAGAAATTCACGAGCGTTAAGAACGTCGCCACACGTGTAACAGACATCATTTTGGATGTCGCCGATGACTATCATGTCCAAAAGGCAGATATAGTTATACGCCCTGATCTGGTCGGCATTCCAATTATGTCGCGTCATACCAAGGATGTTGTAGCAGCTATAAAGGCGGGCGAAGCCGCAGCGGAAGCTGCTCTGCCGCAAATTCGCCAAGCTATAGAATCATATAAAGAAAAGCATGCTACAGCTAGCAAGTGATTAACTGCATGAAATCAACACTTCCCCGCAATACGTTTTCCGGCATTATTGAAAAGCTAAATGTAGAGTCCATAACAAAAGGACCTCTCTCTGGTCTTAACTTTGCGGCTAAGGATAACTTCGATATCGCTGGTTACAGAACTGGTGCAGGTAATCCCGATTGGCAAAGGAAGCACGACCCGGCTAAAGTGCATGCCGTAGCAGTGCAATTGCTTCTCAATGCCGGATCGAATTTGGTTGCGAAAACATGCTCGGACGAATTTGCCTTTAGCCTTGATGGTATCAACGTTCACTACGGAGTACCGGTCAATCCGCAAGATGAAAGTCGAATTCCCGGCGGCTCTTCAAGTGGCTCGGCATCTGTAGTTGCCAACGGTCTTTTCGATTTTGCAATTGGCACCGATACCGGTGGCTCAGTAAGAGTGCCCGCCGCTTTCTGCGGCATTTACGGCATGCGTCCAACTCACGGACGAATCTCCACCCGTGGTGTCGTACCTCTTGCACCTTCAATGGATACTGTTGGTTGGTTCGCTAGAGATCCATTTATGCTGCGCCAAGTTGGCGATGTCTTGTTGGGCGGAGCAAACACCCACGTGTTGCCGAAGCGTCTTTTTTTGGCTGCAGATGCTCTCGCTCTTGCAAGTGATGAAATCTCACAACCGCTTTTGGAATTCACGCAACGATTGAAAGGTGCATTCGGCGAAATTACAAAAGTGAATCTCGCTCATACAGACCTGGCAGTGGCAAGAACCAACTATGTATACCGTCAAGGAAAACAATGTTGGGAATGCCATGGTGAGTGGATAACTGCAAATCAGCCAAATGTTTCAGCGAACATCAAAGGTCGACTTGATAATGCAAGCAAGATAACCCAAGAACAATTTGAACAGGCACAAGTGTATAGCGAAGAGTTGCGGAAGCATTTGAATACGGTAATGGGAGAAAATGGCGACGGTGCGGTCATAATTTTGCCCACAACGCTGACACTGCCATTATCTGCGCAAGCGACCGATGAAGAATTAGAGTCTATGCGAGCGATGTTGCAAATAACTGCTCCAGCGTCTTTGTCAGGACATCCGCAAATAACAATTCCAGTGCAGACTAAATCACATTGGCGTATCGGCGTTTCATTCATTGGACCGCGCAACAGCGATGCAATGTTGATGGCTCTAGCTGAAGCCCTGCACGCATTCTAAGTAGATGTCAAGAAAAAGTATTTAAGCAACAGTCTCCAAACAATTCATAAGTTCTAGATTAAAAGTCTTGCTCTTTATCGGTCGCAAGCATTATGATTGTCCCCTTCACCTTTTTGGTCTACGACTATGAAACCTTTAGGTTGGCTACAAGCATCATCAATTCGAAATCGCGGCGATTTTCGCGCGTTTCGTTAGCTGCCAAACCTTTTGGACTCTAACTAAACACTGAAGCCGCGGAAACGAAACAAAGATCCGGGGCGCTGAGAGAATCTCGCGTTTTATCCGAGGTTCCCGGCAAGAATGTATTGAGGACTATTTATGTCAGTCGTAGAAATGGAACAAGAAAGAACATCGTTAGAAGCGGACGTAATAACCTCCGGTTCAACATGGCGTGCCATATGGCAAATTTCCTGGCCGCTAGTGTTGAATATGTTGACTATTGCAGTCGCATCTTTTGCCGATATATATGTAGCCGGCAAATTAAGCAGCGCCACACAGGCTGCAATCGGATTCGGTGGACAGATCTGGTATCTGATTATGATGCTTGCTGTTGCACTGTCAGCGGCAGCAACCGCACTGGTAAGCAGATTCTGGGGCGCGGGCGATCGTGTCCAAGCAATTAAGGCTGCCCAGAATGCATTGTTGTTTGCAATATTCTTTGGTGTCTTTTCCACAGGAGTTGGATTTGCATTGGGTCAACCATTGCTCAATTTCTTAGGAGCAGGCGGTGAAGTAGAGAAACTTGCCTGGGAATACTTGCGCATCGATTTATTTACGCAAGTGCCATGGAACATAGTGTGGGTCTGCAACTCGATCTTTCGAGCGCGCGGTAGCACACGTATTCCAATGATTACGTGGATGTGCATGACAACAATGATCGCAACCTTCGATTGTTTGTTTTGCCTGAACCCGTGTCACTTAGGCATAAGTGGTCTTGCTCTTTCGGCACTGGTCTCTTCTTCAATAGGAAGCGCAATAACGCTCTTTATGTTGAGGCGCTCAGATTTGGGAGAAGCCCTGAATTTCAGTAAAGGTATCGATCTCAAGGAATCGCTTGGTTGGTGCAAACGATTACTGCGGATTGGCTTACCGGCCTGTGTTCAGGATCTTGCATGGTTAGCGGGTAATTTCTTCTTCTTCCTCGTGTTCGCAAGAACGGCTCATCCTGCTGCTTGCCAGGCTGCATGGGCTGTGGGCTTTAGAGTAGAAGAGATGTTTGCAGGCTTGCCTATCTATGCCTTATCCATGGCCGTCGGAACAATCGTTGGCCAAAACCTTGGCGCCGGAAAACCCGAAAGGGCAGAACGAGCCGGATGGCAAGTTGCAGCAGTCGGTGCTTTTGCTAATACCATCTTCGGAGCGGTTATGTTCTTCGGAGGCGGCAGAATAGCAAGTGCAATGACTGCCGGTGATCCTCTTGTAGTTGAATACACTACTCAATTCATGAAGGTGATCGGACTTTGCGAACCGCTTCTCGCTTGCTGGTTGATTCTGTTTGGTGCAATGCAAGGTGCAGGTTATACGAAGTGGCCGATGTGGGCGACAACAATTTGCATGCTGGGCCTTCGCTTACCGTTAGCGTGGTTGCTCACTGTAAATTATGGATGGGTGCCGACAGGTACGTGGGTCGCAATGTCCCTAACCGTAATGACCCTTGGTGTCCTTGCAATCACTCACTTCAAAGCCGGCAAGTGGAAATATCAGAAGGTATAACCAAAAGGTATAACCAAAAGGTCTAATTCGAGACCATCTTCAAAAACGCGCAAATTGGGCAACTTGCGGAATTGCCATCCGCAAGTTTTACTAACATAATTCACTTGATCCAAAGCGAAACTTTTTCGATTCGCCAATGTATAAGAGATTAGGCACAGAGATTTTTACCATGCGAATTTTCACTTACATCCTCGTCTCTCTCATTGTCATTTTCACGCCACTTCGCGGTTACAGCCAAGATGTACCGAAGCCTACTGAGCGAGACATTGAGGTGGATGGACGCAAGCGGCACTATAGATGGTACTTACCTGCACACAAACGTGGACAATGTTATCCGGTCATTTTGGCGTTCCACGGAGGCGGAAGACCTGACGCGCCTGCAGGATCACAATTTGATCGCTACATCGATCTCACTCAAAAGAGCACAGCTGCAGGATTTATCGTCGTTTATCCGGATGGCTACAAACATTCTTGGAATGCCGGACCAGGTCCTGACAAAAAGTCGCCTAACTGGGGACCTGCTTTCGAAGAGAATATTGATGACGTGAAGTTTGTCAAAGCCATTATCGAGGATTTAGCTCATTCAGTTCCTATAGATCGTCATCGCATTTATGCGACTGGCATGTCCAATGGATCCGCCATGAGTTATCGTTTAGCGGTCGAACTTTCTGATCAGATTGCTGCAGCCGCCGGAGTTGTAAGCGAGATTAGCCTTCCTGCTCCTATTTCGCTCAAACGCCCTGTGCCGGTTATGTACTTCTGGGGCACGGTCGACAAAATGGTGCGTGGTGGTGCACCCACTAGTGCTGAACGCGCTAGGCGAAACATCGAGACATGGAAGGCACTCGATGGTTGCATCGGGAAGCCTGATGTAGCAACTCAGGGATCAGGAGAGTGTCAGACTTTTAAAGGCAACGCACCAGTTGTTGTGTGGACGATAAAAGGTATGGGGCATTGCTGGCCTGGTGTTAGTCAAAGCCCGCTTGAATCTGCAGTACTCGGACCAGCAAATTTAGATGTTGATGCATCGAGTGAAATAATCAAATTCTTCATCGAACATCCGCTTCCATAATTAGCCAGCCTTGCAGAGATGGAGCGAGAATTGATCGCTCTATTTTACAACGGCCAAAGCAGCAGCAGGAGCCAATAACGCTTTGTTTCGCTCGATAAATTCCTGAATATCTAGAGGTCTAGTACCGGTTACTTTTTCAATAATTTCGTCGGTGCCTTCAAAGACGCCGTTTTGATAGTCGAGAGCAACAGACCGCAGATGCTGACGGATGTAATCGCTAAAGTTACGTGACTTCAGCACTTCATCGAATTCGTCTATTGTCAGAGCTTTGTATCGGATTTGGCGTCCCAGTACTTTTGAAGCAATGGCGGCTACTTCATTTTGGTTGTACTGCTTCGGGCCGAATAGGTCGTACCTTTTGCCCATATGTGGTTCTGGATCTAAAAGTAATGCAGCGACAAAGCGACCGATGTCATAGCCAGAAATGGGTGCATGGCGACCGTCTCCGAAAGGAAGTTTAAGGACGTTATGCGATCTAATTGCAGGGGCAACGAATGGTGTTAATAGCCAATCGGCGAAGAATGTTGGTCGGACAATTGTGGATGGCACACCGCTTTTCATAAACAACTCTTCTGAAACCCAATGTTGCTGCGAAGCGTGGCTTTCTGCATTGATGCGTGCTGGTTTTTGGGACATGTTTACCATGTACTGCACGCCAGCCTCTTTCGCCAAACAGACAATATTGGAGCTAGCGTCTGCAAAGCCCTGGACAATCGGATAGACGAAATACAAAGACTCGACGTCTTTCAACATGGACTTCACTGAGCGGACATCAGTCGTGTCACCGATAACTAATTCGGCGCCTTGATTCTTCAATTTTTCTGAGCGGTCATCTTCCTTTCGGATAAGTGCACGTACCTCGCGGCCGGCGGCAAGCAATCGTTTGACAACCTCTTGACCGGTCTTTCCCGTTGATCCAGTGATCAGTATCTTAGAGTTCATGCAATTCTCCTTTGAAGAATTTGAGTGAATTTGATTGCGCCTAACCTTTCAACGGATTAGTTGTGGAGTGACGAGATCAGTCGAATGGGCGGCCAACCGCCTCTGAGGCGGTATTGCATGAGCGCCTCGTGACCAATGGACAGCATCGGTGGATGAATTTGGACGACGATGTCATTCGCTTCTGCAAACTCCCACAGCCATTCAGCCTTGTTACGCCGCTCTCTCGTTGCTTAGGCATGGCGTAGTCCAGATCGAAAAACTCGCGATAGCAGATGAAGTCCTGAGCGTTGGTTTGCGGGAATGCTCTTTTCGGGTCGTATAGGCCTCGCTCCGCCATGCTGGCTGCGAGTTTTGGTCCTATCGGGTGCCGATGGGTATCGACGATTGCCTGGCTTTCCGTTCCTTTGGGCTGTGTCATGGTCGCTACCTATACTGTTGTGAGATATTGTCGTGAGACTTTCAGCTAGAGGGCTGATATCTCCATTAACACTCAATGTTCGTGACGACTCAGCGGATCTCAAACTAGTTCCATTCAAAGTGATAATCCAAATCTCACGGGCCCATGAAAAATAGCCATGATCACTTAGCCCAGAAATGGCGAACGAGGACCGCGGCCTCATTAAGACACCACATACGGTATCTTGAAAAATTGTTCCATAAGCTCTGACTCCGAGTGCGAAATAATTGTTGAATAATCTTTTGAACTTTTCGGGACGCTTGTTCGTTATCTGATAAAGCGGGCCACTTAAGAGTAGGAGAGTTTATGCCTGTGCTTAAAGAAATAAACACTAAAGAGCTCAAAGCAGAAGTTGAAAAAAGGTTGAATGCAAAATCTACCAAGCGAAAAAAATGTATTGAACAGAATAAACTCAAACCGTTAGAAGAAATTACTCAATTGGCCGATCATGCTATTTATCAATTTCCTAGATTGAGATTGCAGTTAGTCAAAGAAGATAGAGGCGGTGTGAAGCTTCCGCCTATACGATGTCCAAACGACGCAGCGAAACTTTTGCAACCACTTCGAAACGCTAGTGAAGAATATTTTGTTTCTTTCCACTTGAATGCGAAAAGCGAATTAATTGGTATGCACGAAGTTTCACACGGAACTTTGTCCGAAAGCCTTGTTCATCCGCGTGAAGTATTCAAAGCAGCTCTCGTTGCAAACAGCTATTCAATACTCGTTTGTCATAATCATCCATCAGGCTCTGAACTTCATCCAAGCAGAGAAGATTTCGCGACTACGGAACAATTGGTGTCGGCAGCAAAAATATTAGGCGTGGAAATTATAGATCACTTGATAGTGGGACCGATCGCAAAAGACGATCAGCCAGATTTGTGGATATTTAGTTTCAGAGAATGGTATCCAGAAATTTGGAAGTGAAGGTTATTCTGCACTATTCCACGTGATGCTTTCCAATACATGCTTGAAAGGTTCAACGAGTTTTTCGTATTCTTCTTTGCTTTTCGCATAGACGCATAAGTTATAGGTTTGTTCGTACTTAAGATCAGGCACGAACAGTTCTTGATCGAAAATGTATCGTTTGCCGTCGGCAACAAAACCGCCGTGAATAAGCAGTACATTCCGACCGTTCAGTTTTACAACTTCTGCTTTGTCTATGTCATATGCTGGTGGTGCCTGCCCGGGAGTTTCCGAACTTGCGCATAGCTGATTTGCACCAACGTGATCGTAGACGATTGCAGAAGCAATATCTTCAAACGTTTTTCGCAATTCTGGAGTAATCGTATTTCCCTTTTCAAAAAGTAATCGGGGTCTTTTGCCGGAATCTGCATCTTTCAAAAGTTCGACGAAGGCTGCAAAGGATTTTTCTGTCGGATGCTTTTCTATAGTGCCGAAGAGTATTCCCGAATTTTTAGCACTAGGTGCAGAGTATTTGACCATGTCATTCTCTGCTTCTGATTTTTGCCAGAGCGAAGGCATTTTGATACGGGCAAACGGACCATCATTGGTAATGACGTTTTTTTCCGGGGTCTTAAATGCAGGGGCACTAAATTGGCGTGCTAATACTGGCGGCTTCTCGGAAATGACTTGGGAGTAGTGATCGAGATCCATAGTTATTGTTAGTCTTTCTCAGAGTTAGTGTTTGGGATGCTCTTCTTTTTTGTGAGGCGTTTTTGTAAGTATAGTCGCTGCATATACTTCATTTAGCGTGTGGTAACCGTCAGATGCTTTACCCCATTGGTTTGAGATTAGTACGCCTTTTTCTTTATCGTAGCCAAGAATCGAAACGACGTGACAGTCAACATTATCACTCTTACGTCCGTTGTTGAAGATAGGATTTGCGCCATCTACCATTAGCACTGCTGGCAATTTGCCTTCCTTTTGCAGTTTTTCGATTGTTTCGCGCAATTTGTCCGCTGAATCTATGTGGATTACGTTCTTAGCGTGTTTGTCGTTTTTATCTACATTTGCGATGCAAAATCCGCTGTCGCCGCTTAATTTAGTTCCTTCCGCCTGAATTTCGTCAATGTTTACGCAAGGCTTTCTGACAGGAGCATCAGGATTGGCGTGCGGGATGCCGAGATCTTTATAGGTTACTTCTGTGCCGTTTTTGAAACGAAGACGTTCGCCACCATCAGCGGGGTCATCCAGGTGAATTTCTTCGCTGTAGAACATTGGCGGATTACGTCGTTGAGTGATGTCATTCACCATGGTTACATTTAGAATTTGCGAGGCGAACGAGCGCACACCGTCAGCAGGTGGGCATTCAATTGCTCCCTTTCGAGGTTCCAGACTGCGTTCGTCAATCTTGATGCCGTCCCATTCGCCTGTCAGTGCGACAGAAGTAACGATTTCAGCCATTTTTGAAGGGCTTCTTGTGAAGCTGCGTTCTTCTAAAGTTGTAACGTTGCAGGTGTTGTAGCGACCTTGATCAATATCGTGTGGGTGAGCCGCATGCTCTAAGCATTGAGCAGCGAGGATTCCTCTTTTGTCCAGAGACACTTTGCCTGTTTCGGTGGTGATGAGCGTGTCGAGGCTTGCGTAGAATTTGTCTCTTTCAGCTTGGGAAATATGTTCCTTTTGAGCCCGTTCTTCGAATTCTTTGATCGACTTGTGCATTTCTTTGGCAACATTAGGATTGTTGATTTTGCTGTCGATATCATGATCCAACTTGTCTTTCGGTGAATCGTGACCGGCATCTCTGGTCGCAGTTGCTGCCGCTGCATCAGTGGTTTTAGCTTGTGCAATTTCAGTTGTTCTAGGTTGAGTGAAATCAGTTGTTCCAAATTGAATAGTTCCGTTGGTCAATCCATCGAAGGATAGAACTGGCAGAATGCCTTTGGTTTGGAGTTCTTTGCAAGATTTGCCATCAAAAATGAGTGGTGTGCCGGCTTTGAGAAGATCGTAGCTATTTAGTATTCCGGTTAGCTCTTTGTGACATTTGTCGCCAAAGCGTGCGGCAGCCTGATCACCAACTGTGACTTGGTCATTCATTGTTCTTATCCTATTGTAAAAGCCGTTTGGGACCCGGCCCTCTTTGACCGTGTAGATAAGATAATTCCAGATGCGTGGCAATGTTGTGACGCCAGAGCATCTTATTTTTCAGCTATAAACGAGGCTTTTTACTAGCTAGAAACGCATTTGCCTGAGCGGCATCAAACCCTGCTGAACTGCTCTTGAAGCAGCACTTTGAACAGCGCTTTTAGCCTGATTTGTAGCTTGACGCTGCACTTGATTTGTTTGCCGTTTTACGCCGTTGGTGGTTTGGGCTACTGGGTTTTTGTTTGAAGTTGTTGTCACTGTTCTTGTCGGAGCACCAAAGCGCGGCAAACCACCGCCACCCTGTCCCGGGAACATGCTGCCTCCTTGAGGCATTACTTGCTGAAGCATCATCATGGCAGCCCCGCCCATTTGCATCATTTGCTCGGGGGTCATATTACCCAGAGGTGTGTTCATCATGTTGCCACCGGGCATACCGCCCATACCGCCCATACCGCCCATTCCGGGCATTCCCATTCCAGGCATTTGGCCCCCACCCATCATGCCACCGTTTGGCATCATGCCCATTCCAGGCATTCCACCTCCCTGCATCATGCCAGGCATCATGCCTCCGCCTTGCATCATGCCTCCATTTGGCATCATGCCTTGCTGCATACCGCCTCCGCTATTTTGCATTAGCGCGTTAGCGTTGGCATTATTGAAACTGCCTCCAGTAGTGGGTGCACTTGATGCATTGCCACCGCCTTCTTGTTTGAGGACATCTCCCAGCGTTGGTGCAGAGGTTGTGGTGCTTGTCTGCACTCCGCCTTGCAATGTCCCTGTAGATCCCGGTGTAATCCATTCAGATTGTCCAATTCCACTTGGGGTACTAGAACCCTTGCCGGGAGTGATCCACTGAGATTGACCAAGACCGCTCGCTTTTGATGTGCCACCACCAGGAGTTTTGCCTGGTGTAATCCAGTCCGATTGACCTATGCCGTTCATGCGTTGTGAGGCTGCTGGTGCGGAATTAGAAGAGGAATTAGTTGGCGTCTGCCATTCCGATTGACCCACGCCACCATTGTGTTCTGGTTGCAAAAAGCTTCCTGGTGGTGCGTTGCTGAATTGGTTGCCGGCTTCCTCAAAACTATTATCTTGCTGGGCGAATGCAGGCAACATCCCAAAAAGCAAAGAACCGGCTACGACTAAACGTAGCTCGATTCGTTTTCGAAGCTTTTTGGCTCGAAGCCTATTTATGGACATAACACGTAGCTCGTATCAGTTGCCTAGGTTTAGGCTGCTTGTCTTGATTGGTTTCAGTGTGGCGATCTTTTCCTTTAGATATGCTACCGCAACTTTCATCTGGTCGTCTTTCGAAGTTACCGTAATGTCCGGGGCCACACCAACTTTGTTAATGTCAGAGCCGCCTGGAGTGAGATACCGAGAGACCGTGATGTGGATTGCTGCACCGCCAGGTAAACGATTGATTTCTTGAACCAAGCCCTTACCGTAAGTACGCGTTCCAACTAGGATGCTGCGGGCGTTATCCTGAAGAGCACTTGCCAATATTTCACTGGCGCTAGCGCTTTCTTCATCGACAAGCACAACGATAGGTTGTTTGGTAAGTGGTTCACCGGAGGATAAATCGGTGTGTCTGCCGTGCCTACTGATTGTACTCACAATTGCGCCGTTTTCAAGTAGCATATCGGCGATTTCTAATGCATTTGAGAGCAACCCGCCTGGATTGTCACGCAAATCGAGGATGATGCCATCGCAATCGGAGAGCTTAGCAACAGCGTTGCGGAATTCTCTTGATGCATCATTGGAAATGAAGGTAGACAGTTGGATGTAGCCAAGTCCGTTATCTAAGCGCTTAGCACTGACAGCGTGGATGCAGATTTCTTGTCTTGTGATCGAAACGGATTTAGCGAGAGCACCATGTTTCAGAGCTAACTGAACTGGCACACCAATCTTGCCGCGAATGTGCTCGGCTGCTTGTTCTGGTGTCATGCCGATTGCGGCTTCTCCATCTATAGCAGTGATCTCATCGCCTGAACGAACGCCAGCCTTCTCAGCAGGACCATCCTCAATCGTTCTTGTCACGATTAGATGGGCTTGGTCTTTGCTTTGTTGAAGGTTTATGCCAATTCCAACTATGCGCGCATCAATAGCGTCGTTTTCATCTTGAAATGCTTTTGGATCTAGGAATCGGGTGTAGGGATCGTTCAAGCCTTCAAGCATCAGCTTTACTGCTTTGTAGGCATCCGGCACCGATTTTATTTGGCCATCGTACTTGTGCTCGTATTCGGCCCAGTTTTTGCCGCCGAAGTTGGAGTCGAAATAGTTGTCGCGTACCAATTCCCAGGCACGATGGTAAATTTCAGTGGGTTGTGACCGATGACCTTGAGCAGGTTGCTGGTAGGTCATTGTGCAGACGAGCAGAAGAGACAATAAGGGTGTAACAACCCTCTTGAATAAGTTCATTGGATGCGACTCTATTTTTTGCGCGAAGGGATGGCTCTGTTATGCGTATGCATATACCTGACAGCGCCTCGAACAGGTTGGTACTCTTCTTATGCCCTAATTAACGGATATTCAACAGACGTAGATTAAAAAATTTAGTTGCGGACAATTCTTATTTGACACTTACTTGCGTCATAACTCGGGCAATCTCATCAAGCCCATATTCCGCCCAGCGACTGGTTACGCGACTTTTTATTTCTTCGGACATGGTTATCGGTTGCGGCCAATCTCTCTCGAAACCCTCGGAAGCCCATTTCCGAGTTGCATCAATTCCTACCTTCGAACCAAAGCCCATCATAGGTGCAGCGTGGTCGAGAATGTCCAAAGGACCTTCGGAAAACATCATGTCGCGCTTGGGGTCTGTGTTTCCGAAAACATTCAGGGCTACTTCCGAGAGGTTATGCACGTTCACATCTTTATCTACAATGATGACGTACTTGGTGAACATGAGCTGTCCCAACCCCCAGACTGCGCTCATGACTTTGCGCGCATGACCGGCAAAACGCTTATCTATAGCGATAATTGCGCAATTATGGAACACACCTTCCCAAGGCAAATTCATATCCACTATTTCGGAAACGAGCAACTGGACTAGCGGTAAGAAGATGCGCTCCGTCGCTTTGCCTAAGTAGCAGTCTTCCTGAGGTGGCTTACCAACAATAGTTGTTTGATAAATAGGATTCTGACGGTGGGTAACCGCTGTGACATGGAATACCGGGAAAGTGCCTGCCAAACTGTAGAACCCGGTGTGATCGCCAAAAGGACCTTCTTCTCTCAACTCATTTTGATTGACATATCCTTCTATAACGATTTCGGCGTTTGCCGGTACTTCGAGATCAATCGTTTTGCATTTAGTGAGTCGGACCGGGCTTTGGCGAAGGAATCCGGCAAAGAGTAGTTCATCTATGTCGGGTGGGAGAGGGGCGGTAGCGGCGTAGGTAACGGCTGGATCACAACCAAGCGCGATTGCTACTTCCAACTTGCGCTCGGGAGATTTGCTTTCAGGGCTGCTTGTGCTACTACCGGCGACGTTCTTGTTTGCTGCTTCGAATATAGTCCCGTAATTTGGTGGCTCCATCTCGCTCATGGAGCGAACGCCTTTGCGGCGGGTTTCTTCAAAATGTCGAGCGCCGTCATGATGCTTGTGCCAGTGCATGCCGGTTAAGTTGTTGCCGTATTTTTGAAGGCGATAAACACCGAGGTTGCGAATGCCGGTGCGCGGATCACGGGTGATGACGGCACCTAGAGTCACGAACGGACCTGCGTCTTCCGGCCAGCAAGTAATGATGGGTATTTTGTCCAACATGGGCTGAGTTGGATCGGTTAAAACCACTTCCTGACAGGGAGCGGCTCCACTCGTTAGCTTCGGCGGAAACTTTCCGATTTCTAAAAGTGTTGGTAAAAGAGCTAGTTTTTCAAGAAAGCTTTCCGGCACCTTGGGTTTGACAAGATGCTTGATGCGCGCGGCGATCTCATCTAAGTTTTCTACTTCAAGCGCTGTGCAAATACGGGATTTTGAACCGAACGCATTGATCAAAACCGGCATTGAATAGCCTTCAACGTTCGTAAACAAGAGCGCTTTGTTTTTGTTGCCCTCGCTTTTACTAACGCGGTCAGTGATCTCAGCTATTTCAAGATGGCACGAAACGGGCGCACTAATGGTTTTTAGCTCGCCCTTCGCCTCAAGAGCTCGCAGGAAGTCTCTTAAATCAGCAAAAGCCACTGTATTTAGCCCCTTTCCAAAGTCGAGGGTAAATTGTAGCAGCCCATTTTTGGCGTTGGTTAGTAAATTAGGTAACTTTTCCGACTAATTCATTGGCAATGAACTTGAGCATCTTATGCCAGGCTTTGGCGCGATGAGATCGTTCGTTTTTTTCCTGGCGCGAAATATCGGCAGAAGTTTTGCCGATGTCGGGCAAAAAGAAAATTGGATCATAGCCGAATCCGTTCTCCCCAGACTCTTTGCGGGCTATTTCGCCGTTCCATTTGCCTTCCGATACATGCAAAAGTGTGCCGTCAGCGGCTACTAAGGCCATGGCGCAAACGTACTCAGCGCCTCTTTCTCCATCGGGAACAGCAGACATTTCCTTTAGCAATTTGAGAGTGCGATCGCGGTCTGTACCTTCGCAATAGCGAGCGGAATAGACTCCGGGAGCACCGTTTAGGGCATCTACGGCAATGCCGGAATCTTCACCAAGCGACAAAGTTTTAGTCATGTGCGCGGCTGCTTCTGCTTTGATTACAGCGTTTTCGATAAAGGTTGTTCCAGTTTCTTCCGGACCAAAGCTCTCAGGAGCAAGTTCCAATTCAAGACCACTGTCTTCTCCGGCAAGTTCGAACAATTCTCGTAACTTGCCTGGGTTCTTTGTTGCGAGAATTACTTTCAATTTTTTTGGTTCAACTTCGTTTGGTTCATTCCGATTTAGCTACTCTGTTTTAGCTACTCTGTTTTAGCTATTCTGTTTTAGCTATTCTGTTTTAGCTTCTAGGCTTCGCGGATTCTGCCCGACTTTGCGATTTGACTTGAGCGGTGTGACGTTGCTCTTACCATTGGACTTTTTTCGATGATCTTTTCGCTGTACTCGCATGACATCGCTGATTTGACTGATTGCCTGTGCAACTTTTGTTAGTTGACTGATATCGAGTACGTCGAGAACGAGACTAATTGTCGCGGTCTTCGTCTCTTTTCTAGTCTCAACACGAAGTTCTTGAAGATTGATTTTGCTATCGGAAACTTTCTTGAGGACGTCTTGTGCTATGCCAACTCTGTCCAAACATTCTACATAAAGTGCGGCGGGGTATGTGGTGTGTCTTTCTTGCGACCAATCTACTGCCATTCTTCTGCCGGGGTCTGCCTTCATAAGGCTTGGACAGTCTTTGCGGTGTACGGCAATGCCACTGCCCCTGGTGACTACCCCTTCTACTTCTTCGCCCGGTACGGGCTGGCAACACTTCGCCAAATGGTGCAACAGTCCGCTCAAGCTGCCGACATTGCTTTGTTTTTGATCTGCAACTAATGGTGTTGGATTCGGTGAAAGAGGGTTTGCCGCTTTCTTAGCAAGCATTTCTTGCTCACGCAATCTGTTAACAATTTGAGCAACCGACAAATCGCCATAACCTACCGCGGCCAGGATATCTTCTGGGTCGCTGACGTTTAGCTTTTTTCCTGCTTCTTTGAGCTTATCTGATTTGAGGAATTCTTCTAAACCGGCTCTGCCCAATTCAGCTTCCAACATAGAACGGCCTTGCTGAATGTGCTCTTCACGATGGTGCCGTTTAAACCATTGACGTATACGGTTTTTAGCCTGGTGAGTTCTTGCAAAATTCAACCAATCCATCGTCGGGTGAGCATTTTTGCTCGTGATAATTTCAACGATATCGCCGTTGCGTAGCGAGGCATTGAGCGGCACAATCCGGTCATTTACGCGTGCTCCCACGCAGTGATGACCGATATCGGTGTGGACTCGATAAGCAAAATCGATTGGTGAGGAAGCCTGGGGCAAGTCAAAAACATCGCCTCGTGGGCTGAATACAAAAACTTCTTCGGCAAACAAGTTGATTTTTACTGTGTCGAGATACTCTTTTGCATCGCGAAGATCGTTTTGCCACTCAACTAACTGACGCAGCCAGGCGAGTTTGCGGTCTACGCCCGAGTCTGCTTTGGCGTCTTCGCCCACTTCTTTGTACTTCCAGTGCGCGGCAATCCCGTATTCGGCAATGTGGTGCATTCGTCTGGTTCTAATTTGAATTTCAAGAGGCTTGCCTTGCGGTCCGACGACGGCAGTGTGCAGTGATTGATAGCTGTTGAACTTCGGCATGGCGATGAAGTCTTTGAACCGTCCTGGAATCGGGCGGAATATCGAGTGCACAATGCCCATCACTTCATAGCACTTCTGGGTATCGGGATCATGCCGTAATTCGCAGTAATTCTTGTCTTCGTGGCTTTCAATGATGACCCGAATGGCAAGCACATCGTAGAGTTCTTCAAATGTTTTTTGCTGGGTTTTCATCTTGCGCCAAATGCCGAAGAGGTGCTTGGGCCGCCCAGAAATTTCTGCTTTAATTTCGTGTTCTACAAGTTCGCCTTTGAGGTTTTCTACTACTTGTCCAATGAGCGTTTCACGCGATTCACGGCTGTCTACAACAAGCTTTTGAATTTGTTCGTACTCTTCCGGGTGCAGGAATTTGAGACCGAGGTCTTCAAGCTCCCACTTGATGCGCCCTAGACCGAAGCGGTTTGCAAGAGGTGCGTATATTTCAAGAGTTTCTTTGGCGATTTCAGCCTGTTTGTGCGCCAACATGTAATCGAGCGTGCGCATATTGTGCAGGCGATCAGCCAGTTTTACGAGAACGACTCTGACATCATCGGCAATGGCAACAATGAGCTTGCGGAAGTTCTCCGCTTGCCGTTCTTCTTTTGATGTGAAGCTGAATTTGCCAAGTTTGGTTACGCCTTCGACAATCAAGCGAACATGATCGCCAAACTTTTCTTGAATTTCTTTGGGCTTTACATCGCAGTCTTCCAGGACATCGTGCAGCAAACCCGATGCGATCGTTTCTTTGTCACCATTCAATTCGGCGAGTATTGTGGCTACTTCTACCGGGTGAATTATGTAGGGTTCTTCGGATTTCCGGAACTGACCGTCATGAGCCTTGCGAGCAAACTCATAAGCCGTCGTCACAAAGGCAATGTCTTCTTCGGAGCGACCTTGCTTCCTGAGGGTGTCAAAGAGTTTGTCCGCGAGGGACTGAAGCACTAGTTTCATAGATTAGACCCTGAGGTTTCCTGGTCCGAAGTTAATCATTAGTATACATTTCCCGAAACAAAAACCCTATGGGTTATTGAGCGCAGTGACAGATCTTTAACTGCGGTTACCACCACTGAAACAAAAGGGGCAAACTGCAATCAGGTCTTTTTCCCTACACCGGATTCGGTGAAAGAACGCAACTACTTTCAGCTTGAGGTTTCAGCCTGGCGCTGTCGGTGGTCGTCGATATCTATATTGTAACCCGAGATTTTAACCTGATATTTGAGCTCAAGCTCCCGGGCTTCCTCCCATTCAGGCAAGGTCAGGTTTCCGATTGCAAAGGTCTGAGCGAACGATTGGGAGAACCCTGCCACAAATGCATCGTTAAACTCACTATCTGGCACGGTCCGATTCAACAATTCGAAAAGATTGGAGAGGCTTTTAGAAGATTCGCTCGGGTAAGATGCGTCATCACCTACTTCTTCGCTGCTTGACTGTAAAAGCTCGCCCATCACACCTGCTGGTTGGTTAAGCAACACAGAGCCATGTTGGAGAACAGCTGTTCGCCTGCGCAATTGTGCACTGCCGATTACCTTTTTGCCCTTGTGGTGCAGGTCTGCAAGTGTTGTCGTTTGAAAGCAATCGTCCTTATTTTTGTAAGCGCCTGAAACCCTGCCGATTTCCAGTGGTAGACCGAGCCTGGCGATCGAAAGAATCAGGGCCTCGCAAATCTGTTTGTACGCACGCTGAATGGAGCCGGAAAGTACACCATCCTCGCCAGTGTTTACCGATGCTACAAAGGAATAGGTCAGGTCATTCAGATGCAAAACTGCCCGGCCACCTGTGGGCCTTCTTACGATGTCGAAGCCCCTTCTTTCAATATGTTCGAGTGTTTTTGCAAGGAGCGACTGCGCATATCCTAGTGATACCGCTGGCGGTGAAAAGTAATAAAGTCGCAAAGTTGGTGGCACATCCCCTTTTAAGTGATTGTTGAGGATCGCTTCATCCACAGCCATGTTCAAGGCGGCGTTCATTTTTTCAATTGGCAAAAAGCGCCACATTTGGCAAATCACCTCAAGAGATCAGCTGCAAACGGACGGCGATCAAAAGATGGCATGTTTGACTATCTTAGGCTTGGGAACTGGTTCTTCGCTCAATATGATCGCTTCTTCCAATACCTTGCACACAGCTCGATATTGATCTTGCGTTTCGGCATAGATAGTGGCAAGAGGCTGGCCGTTATTTAGTTCTGTGCCTACCTTGGTATTTATTTTTACGCCAACGCCAAGGTCGATTTTATCGCCTTTCTTAGCTCTTCCAGCCCCCATAAGCTTGCAGGCATGGGCTACTTTCCGACCATCAATCTCTTTTACCCAGCGGCGCCCGGAGCGCTTTCCAATGTAATCTTCAACGAGGTTCGAATGCGGCATAAGAAGGTAGTCTTCAATAACGCGCGGGTCACCATGTTGAGCTTTGATCAACTCTTCCAGCTTGGAAAGCGCCGCTCCGTTTGTGATTAGTTTCGCGAGCAGTTTTGTTCCTTCCTCGGAAGTCTTGCAAATGCCCGCCTTAACCAGTGCAAGCGAACCAAGCGTCAGGCACAGTTCAACCAGGTCTGGTGGTCCGTTTCCCTTCAAAGTTTCAATTGCTTCGATCACTTCAATTGTGTGCCCAACAGCGCTGCCGAGCGGTTGATCCATGTCTGTAACCACGGCTATGACAGGGCGTTTTAAATGGTCGCCTACGGCGTGAAGAGTTTCTGCCAGCGTCGTTGCGTCATCTTCGTTTTGCATAAAGGCGCCGCGGCCCGACTTTACATCTAAAACGATCAAATTCGAACCAGCCGCATACTTTTTTGACATGACGGAAGCGGCAATCAGGGGAATCGATTCAACGGTTCCGGTTACGTCTCTTAAAGCATAAAGTCTGCCGTCGGCAGGGGCTAAATCCTGCGACTGACCGCCTATTGCCATGCCGATCTGCTTTACTTGATCGACAAATTCTTTGGTTGTGAACTCGGTCCGAAAGCCTGGAATAGCTTCCAGCTTATCGATTGTGCCACCCGTATGGCCAAGACCGCGACCGCTTAGTTTTGCCATCGGAATACCGGCGGCAGCAAGCAGTGGCACAAAAACCAGGCTCGTTTTGTCGCCTACTCCGCCTGTGCTGTGCTTGTCTCCAACAATCGGACCCACTTCGGAAAGGTCGACAGTATCGCCTGAATGCGCCATGCAGTCTGTCAAATGGGCAGTCTCGCGTGTGCTCATGCCCTGCCAACAAACAGCCATAAGCCAGGAGGAGAGCTGATAGTCGGGAATACTCCCGTCTGTAATGCCCTTTACGATGAACTCAAGCGCTTCGTCGCTGTGCTCATCGCCGTAGCGCTTCTCTGTGATCAAGTCCACCATTCGCATGGGGGAATTCTAACAAAGCGTTAGCATATGCAGATCTATTTGCCTTATCGGTTACAGTTTTTATTGGAAACCAGAGGATTTCATATGGAGTCTATAGGGCAGCAAAAACCAGAATATTCCAGGCCACGCTTGGGACAAATTAGCTTTATCAACTCTTTGCCTGTCTCCTTGCCGATTGAACGACGGCTTGTTGACATTGGAGCGGAGCAGGTCTTGGACACGCCTTCCGGTCTGAACGCCAAATACGCTGAAGGCAGCCTGGATTTGGGAGCCATGAGCACATTCTTTTACCTCAAAAGCCGCTCCATGACCCTCATTCCTCGACTTTCTATCTCAGGCGATGGTGCAGTTGGCAGCGTGCTCTATTTCGGCAAGAACAAGCCCAACGAAAATAAGCCAAACTCAAATAATCCTTTCAGAATTGCTGTGCCATTTGCCTCGGCTACTTCCGTATGTCTAGTGCAGGTGCTTTTCATGGAACAGTTTGGAGTAATGCCGCAAACCGTTGCCATGGAAAAACCCAATTTGGAAGGCGATCTCGATGGAGCGTTGGTCATAGGTGATTATGCCCTTTCGGTAGATGCTGACTGGTCTTCGCAATATGAACGTCTTGATTTAGGCCAGTGGTGGAAGGGCATTTTCGATTTGCCCATGGTATTTGGGCTCTGGGCAGCACGCACGAGTTTTAGCGAACGCCACCCGGGTGAGTTTTCCGCCATCAGCGACGGTTTGGTTAATGCTCTTAATGTCGGTTTGGGTTATACCTTTAACGACGTAGTTGAAGAAGCGCATAAGCGCACCGGACACAGTACTGAGCGGCTTGAGCACTATTACCGGCACGAGCTCGACTTTACCTTTACGGACAGGCACCGTGCTAGTCTCGAAAAATACGAGAGCCTCTGCATTCAGTATGGGTTGTTGAATCAGAAATCGATCGTTTCAGCAAAGAGCATTTTCGTTCGGACTTAGGAGCGTTTGTCTGGCCAGAGTGGCCTCTTAAGACAGGCACAGCAGCCCAGCTGGCGTTAAATCTACTGGTCAAACACTTAACAGTTGTTATACTGGAAGGGCTCTGATAACTACTTAGTGGTGCGTAGTCGATGCCCGAACGTCCAAATTTTGAACAATCCGGGCAAGCTCACGTAGACTTTTCGCCGTCCAGTGCTGATGGTCCAAGTTCATCAGGTGCAGCACCAACAGCTCCGTATGTTCTGCAAACTCGCTGGGAAGTGGTAAAACAGCTTGGCCAGGGCGGTATGGGCACGGTCTATCTAGCCCGCGATCTTAGACTTTCAAATCGTCTATGCGTTGTAAAACGTTTGCGCGTAGATTTTTTCAGAGAAGAAGATCGGCAACAGGCGCTTGCATTTTTCCAACGCGAAGCAATGGTATTGAGTAGTCTCAAGCATCCCAACATTGTTCTTATTCACGATTATTTTGAAGAAGACGAGAATTATTACCTCGTCATGGAATATGTGGAAGGCGAAAACCTCCAGGCTAAGCTCGTTGACTCAGCCCATCCATTTTCGGAAGAAGAAGTTGTTGAATGGGCTGTGAAAATTTGCGAAGTGTTGCACTATTTGCACAGGCATAATCCACCAGTAATTTATCGTGATTTGAAGCCAAGCAACATCATGGTAGACAATACCGGCACCATCAAACTTGTCGATTTCGGTATCGCAAGACCGTATGCAGAAGAATCAGACAACACACACGTTGTGTCAGGTGGATACTCACCACCAGAGCAGTATTGGGGTGGTGCAGATCCAAGATCAGATCTCTATGGTTTGGGTGCGACGATGCACTTTCTTCTCACCGGTGTAGAACCACTCGCCCTTCAAACATCATCTCCGCAGCAAGTCAATCCGCGCATTTCAACGAGAATAGATAGAGTCGTGCAGCGTGCTACATCGCAAGATGTCTGGTTGCGATATCAAACAGCAATGGAAATGCTTGCTGCTTTAAAAACAGAATCAAAGTCAAGCATACGGAAAGTGCCTCTCACAGTGCTTGTGCTGGCAGGAGCTCTTGTATTGTCTGCGCTTATTTTTGCAGCAGTCAATTTGGTGAAACAACCAACTCGTTCCGTTACCGAAGGAACAATCGAGACACGCGCTCGTTCAACTGACACAATTCCGTTGCCGAAACCGAAGAAAGGTGACAAACAAAAAATTACAGCCGTTGCTCCACAACCTGCGGTACTTGTCGATCAAACACCGCCCAAAGTCGAACCTGGCGACCAACAGATACTAACGCCGCCTATTCCCGCAACCCCGCTTGCTGCGCTGCCTCCGCCTTCCGAATCTGCCTCGAATTCTGCGGAACCAGACCACCTTCCACTGGATGCGGCCATGCCAGATAACCGTGAAGAATCGTCAACTGATCCGGAAGGATTAGCTCCTTTGGGTAGCCACTAAATACAGTGTGTGGCAATAAATCGCAACAGAAAATAAATCGCAATAGAAGCAATAGAATAGGTTGAATTCCAGTAAATCTCTTCGCAACTAAACTTAGCATCAATTTTGTTGTATTAAGACTACGCTGCTAAGAGCAAAGAAGCCGCGGAGTGGGCTGTCGTTGAGTCTTATGGAATGCATATACGAACGGTTGCGTTGCAAAAGGTGAAGACTTTCTTGACGGTTAAATTAGGGCGATAAATTGTGTTATAACCACTGACCTGCATTCAAACGAATCTTGGAAGCCGCATTTATAGCGAATGGTGACAGTTTGGATTTCGAATCTATATATGCATGACACCAAAAGCGGTACCATGTGCGGCCGCTCCTGATAATGTGACATAGCTCGAAACTCGGTATCCGTGGCACTAAATAGGCTGACATAATTTATACCAGTATAAAATTCGGTCTGGCGAGTTTTTGAGTCGATCGCATAGACTGAAGGTGAGCAGTTAGCCCTGACGCATCTGGAAACTTATTAAGTTAACGGTCGGTCTCAGGAAACATGGAATCTCTATTGATGGAATCTCTGGTTTTAGGTAAATAGGTAAAGGTTCGAAAATGGCAAAGAAGAACGGTTTTCCGGATGCAATCTCTGATTTGATTCTCCTTCAGGCTCTACGTAATCAAACCGAGGAAGCTCGCAACGCGGAAAAACTGGATCGCTTTGAACTAATGAGTGAGTTGTTTCAGCATTACATGGTTTTGCGTACTGAGCTCAACAATAAACTCGACGAAGTATTAGCTCGTTAAGCTTGGAAACTCGGTCTGGGGGACGCTTCACTCCGCGTCCCCCTTTTTTTGTTGTATTTAAACGCAGCGTGGGGCAAAAGAATTGATGCGCTTGGTTCAAGTAAATGGACGCGAGTTGATTCTCATATTTGATATCGCGACTGGTGCCAGCCCTCCTAATAGTTAGGTATGCTAACTTTTAGAACACCGTCATATTCTGCATGGCCCCGTTTGTTTATTCGGAGTGTTTCGTTCGCATCAGAAATAACTTTGCGTATTGAACTTTTTTGATTATTGTGACGTTAGATATTCGCGTTTGGGCTCGGCAAGTATTGCCTCACAATACCTACACAAATCCGATCGATGCTTAGCGTCCTCCCCAAATAAGTGCGATTAACTAAATAGAGTTATCGGAATACCTCGCTCTACACTTCCGTATAGGAATCACTGCTCTCAATAGCTAGAGAAGGAAATACCATGGGACCAAAACAAAAATTCAAGCTAACCAAACTGCGCATCATCGAGGCCATCTCGATTTGCGCTGGGTTGGCAACACTTTTGTCGACGAGTCAAACTTTTATTGGACGTTGTTTAACGACTGCCAATCCAACTGCAATTGCGGACTCTTCAAAAATATCGACTCGACCAAGAACATTGCCGGTACGCATGCTTGGTGTGCACAAAATACTATCTGCTGAATTACTTGGTGATCCAATTTTGTCTGATAAGGACTTCACCGCATTGGTGAACACAGAAGTGAAGACAATGGACTCGCTTCCACCATTGGTTGCACAACTGCATAAGGACTTAAATACGCTCAATGCAGCAAAGATTTCACAATCTGCCGAAAGCAAAGAAGTTCGCAATCTTCATTCGAAGGTAGTGGATGATCGTGAAGCCATAATGCACGTACTTTTGGATGAACAGGAAACAATCGGTGAGATTGTCCCACCTGCCACACGAGACCGTATTGAAAATGCTGTGCGTTTGTAGGCCCCAAACTTAGGATCTTTCCCTTGGGCGAGTAATGTTTCTGGGGAATAAAAGCTATGGTTTGACCGTATAACGACTCAGAATGTCCAACCAGAACATAAAGCCAAAACATAAAATAGGTCTCGAAAACCATGAATTTAAGACGAGCATTTAGTCTGCTTGTAACCGGCCTCTGTTTCTTTATTAACTCAACCAACGGGGCTATTTCTGCAGAAACTCAGCCCAAGCAACTTCAAACGGCAATCTTTGCTGCTGGTTGTTTCTGGGGGGTTGAAGACCACTTCCGTAAGATCAAAGGTGTTGTTGCAACAGAGGTTGGTTATACAGGTGGCAAAACCACCGATCCCACCTACGAAAAGGTCTGCTCAGGGAACACAGGTCATGCTGAAGCGGTGAAAGTAACTTATGATCCAAGCGTGATTTCATACAAACAACTGGTCGATGACTTTATGTCAATTGCCGATCCACGCTTGCCTCATCCATTTCACAACGGTCAATATCGTTCCGCGATTTTCTATACAAGTCCTGATCAGGAGAAGATCGCTATCGCCTCCAAGCATGATTTGGAAAAGCCGATGGGAATACCAGTTGCTATGCCGATCTTTGTAGACGTACAAGCTGCAGGTCCGTTCTATAGAGCGGAAGAATACCACCAAAAGTATTATCTGAAAAATGGCGGCTCGTGCCATTTATAATAGTTCGCTGTCAATATACAAATCTAAGGTTGAACTAAATCATGATAACTAAGGTCGCAAGGCGCCCAGGTTCGATTGCGGCGAACCTGCTTAGTGCGTGTTTTAGCACGTGTGCCAGTACCCTGGCGATAAGCTTGATGAGTGGCTATCTAAGTCCCGCTCTTGCCAGTGAACTGGGAGCGGAAAGTTTGAATAGCGACGGCGTAAAAGCCTTGAATGAGCACAATTTCCCACTGGCTATTCGAAACTTTGATGCAGCTGTAAGTGCCGATCCAACCTTTCAACCAGCCAAAGACAATCTGGTTAGTGCGCTTAAACAATATGGTTTAGAAAATAAATACGTGCCAGACATCTCGCTTAAGGCATTTCACAAAACACTTTATATCTCTCCCAAAGATGTCACGACACAAGCACATCTTATGGACGTTTATAAGTTCATGAAAAAGAATCCGAAATTCTTTGTCGATCGTTTGGCGCTTGGAGAAAAGGCACGAGAAGACGGAGATCTGCCTGGCGCGGTAATTGAATATGCAGAGGCGATCAAAATTCACGAGGACCCTTATGCTCGTGAACGACTGGGAGAAGTCTATCGTAGTCTGGGTGAAAACGATAATGCGATCGACCAGTTTCGAGCCGCTATCGTGGCTGGTGGCGATGAAGCTGAGTACCAACTGAGGTTGGCACAGGCCTATGCAGCGAAGAAGGATTTTGAAAAAGCCGTTTCTTACTATGAAAAGGCCAAAATTTCAAAAGCTGCTGATCCGGAAGTGCAAGAAGGATTGGTTTACAGCTGGAAACAGATTGTAGAGAAAAATCCATCCTCAGCCCGAAATCATATTGGTCTTGGTTTGGCGCTTCAAAATCAAGGAAAAATTGACCAGGCTAGCGCGGAATTTAAGCAAGCCCAAAGCCTTTCACCGGGCAGTGCAATCAAAGGGATTGCAACGCATTTGCACTCATCCACATCTAACACATTATCTACTCTGCCACTACAGGGAGTATCACCTGAACTTATTTCTATCAAAGCAGCTTTAGACAAAGAGATTTCAGCTGCTTCAGAAAGATGGGTATATTTCGGACCATACCTGGCCGATTTAAATCGCAGAATTAATCGCAAATGGTTCCCGCCTAAGGATGTTCCTATTACAGATCCGGTCGTTCTAACTTTTAAAATTGATAAAACCGGCAAGCTCGCTAACTTGAGGCTGTTAGAAACATCAGATGCTCCCAAACAAGATGCTGCCGGGATGAAAGCTGTAGGTGACGCAGCTCCATTTGGACAATTGCCTTCTGGTTCAGTTAAATCGGATGCTGATTCCGTTGAGTTTATTGTTAAATTCTCGCCCGATTTACATAAAAGCTATGTCGGTCTCGACTGGACGAACGTCAATCAAGAGGTTGTACTCGATAAACTGAAGCCAAAGTCTTCAGCCCCTACTCAACAGGCTCAGTTGCCTAACTGACTGCCTCTGCGAGCATTCAGCCTCATCTACTTTCCGCTTTGGTTATTTCGAATCTTGTACTGCTCGGTTCGATTTGGGGGAGACACTAAATGGCGCCATACCTACCCCGCTTGATAACGTTGAAGATGGATGGCAGGCTTTCCGATAACGTTGATACTGTCCAGTAGGGAAGGTCCAATCGGAGCTAAAAGATATTGCCTCTGGGCTCATTCATCGAAGCGTTAAAAAGATCAGCTCAGACACTTCCGTTTGGGTTGATAGTTTGCGACTCGCACCGTATATGGTTTGCGACCCCGAAAGCCGAAGATGCGCAGCTTACATCATCTGATTTGGCTGCAATATTAGAAGGTGGTTGGACCGAAATTTTGAGTGGGACGCGGCTGTTTCAGTGTACTCGCCTTACTTTGGCGCTCGGTCACTCAATCAACATATACATAATCAATGATGTCTCGAATTTCAATGGCCAAATTGAAAGGCTGCAGCGCTTATGTCTTACTGATGAACTCACAGGACTGTACAACCGTAGAGGCTTTGTCTCCGTTGGCACCCACATTGTGGAAGCAGCTCGGCGAGAGGATCGCGCTGTACATGTAGTATTTGCCGATATAGATGGATTAAAATCAATCAACGACAATCTAGGTCACAGTTACGGAGATCAGGCGATCGTAGATTTTGGCAAAGTGCTTAAAAGTGCGGTGCGCTCCTCAGACATTGTTGGACGCATCGGCGGAGATGAGTTTGTGATACTGGCACGCGGCGATGCTGACGCGATGAATAAAACAATCGCCAGACTTGAGCAGGAGATCGATAAATTCAATCTGGCTAATCCCCGCGCCTACAAGCTTTCGGCAAGCTTCGGGAAAACAGAAATCAAAACTGAAGACAGACCGCATCAAATGGATGAACTCTTATCTGAAGCCGATGCATCCATGTATGAAGAAAAGCGCATGAAAAAGCGAGTGTTCCATAAAGACAACGAACTGCATTTGCAAACAATACAAGGGCTACCAATCGTTAAGGCGCCGGAGGATTACTATGCAGAAATACATCAAAGTAATAAGGTCGCCTGAACGCCAATTGTAGTAGCTATCTCTGCTGATGAGTCCGAAGCATTTATGCTTGTTCACCCATTGCTCACCGCCAAATAAGAACATAATGAAAGAGCCGGTTAAGTGTTAAACGGGGATTTCTTTCATGGGTTTGAGTGAGCAGCAGAAGATTTTAGTTACTGGCGCCACGGGTTACATTGGTGCTCGTCTAGTTCCGCGGCTGCTGTCCGCAGGCTATCGAGTCAAAGCAGTCTCAAGATCGATGGACAAGCTCAAAGGTTGTCACTGGGCAAATCACGAGAATGTAGAGCTTTGTTCAGCAGACGTGATGAATCCAGATTCTATTCAAGCAGCATGCCAAGGTTGCGATGTGGCTTACTATCTTGTTCATTCAATGAACTCTCAACAGCGTGATTTCAGCGCTGCAGATAGAAAGGCAGCACAAAATATGGTAACCGCGGCTGAAGGAGCAGAAATCAAGCGGATTATCTACTTGGGTGGTCTTGGAGAGGAGTCTAAAGACTTAAGCAAGCATTTGAAATCCAGAGCTGAAGTTTCAGCTATTTTGTCTTCCGGCTCGGTGCCAGTGACTGTATTAAGGGCAGCGATGATTATAGGTTCCGGAAGCGCTTCTTTTGAAATTTTACGCTATCTGGTTAACCATCTCCCGTTCATGATTACACCGCGCTGGGTGCGCACCCAATCTCAACCTATTGCTATCCGAAATGTGCTCGAATATTTAATTGGCTGTTTGAAATCTGAAGAGACAACGGGTAAGGTTCTCGACATAGGCGGTCCAGAAGTAATTACGTATCAGGAGCTGATGGACACTTACGCCGAAGAAGCTGGCTTGAAAAAACGGTTAGTGGTTCCGATTCCATTTTTCACGCCAGTGCTTAGTTCTTACTGGATTCATTTCGTGACGCCTGTTCCAGCTTATATAGCCAGGCCGCTTGCCCAGGGGCTTAGAAATCCAGCGGTATGCAAAGAATCCACTATTCAAAAACTTATTCCGCAAAAATTACTCGACTGCAGAACCGCTATAAGACTTGCTCTCGATTGCATCCAGCATAACCAGGTTGAAAGTCACTGGACAGATGCCGGTTTGATACCACCTGCGGAGTGGTGCAATCGTCGTCATGATCCGAATTGGGCAGGTGGTACCGTATTCGAAGACAAGCGGTCAATGATAATTAAAGCCAGCCCTTCTGAAGTTTGGAATCCAATTGTACGCTTGGGCGGCACCACAGGTTGGTATTACGGCAACTGGCTCTGGAAGCTCAGGGGCATTATGGACAGAATAATCGGAGGCGTCGGATTGGGGCGAGGAAGAAGAAATCTGTACGACATCAAACCAGGAGATGCTCTCGATTTCTGGAGAGTCGCAGCAGTTGAAGCGGATAAGAGACTTTTACTTGTTGCGGAAATGAAGCTGCCCGGCAAAGCAATTCTTGAATTCAAAATCGAAGATGAATCAGCGAACTATGTGAAACTCACGCAAACCGCAACATTTCTACCGGCTGGTCTTCTAGGCCTTGCGTACTGGTATGCAGTAACACCATTGCATAACCTTATATTTGGCGGAATGCTTCATGGCATTGCTTTAGCTGGCGAACATCACGACACGCCAGACAGCGTAATGCCCAAGCCCCGCCCCAACGCTACCAGCTAGTTAACAATAATCGCTTGAGCCGATGAGTCAGTCGACTAATGGAACGATGATCAACTTTCATGTCTTATGGCTTACGGAGCCGCTGCGTGCATTGCAGTGTAAAGAGTCACTAAACCAAATAAGACTCGATAAATCACGAACACAATCGTCGAATGATTTTTGAGATAGCGAAGTAACCACCATATCGCTGCATAGCTAACGACAAGCGAAACTGCAAAACCTACAATCAAAGTCATTGCACTGTCGGAAGTTAAACCCGCCGATAACAGATGTTTGAGTTCAAGCAAGCCACTCAATGTGATCGCCGGAATACCCAAAAGAAAACTAAACCTTGCGGCATCTTCTCGTTTGATACCAAGAAGCAATGCCACCGTCAGAGTTGAACCACTTCGTGAACAACCGGGAATTAGTGCCATGCATTGTCCCAGTCCAACCAGCAATCCATCGCGAGCACCAATTTGTTCCATTGTGCGTGATTGCTTATCGAGCTTTTCGGCCAGGAAAAGAATAAGCCCCATCACTATGGAAGCAATGCCAATAACATTGAGAGAACGCAGTGGACTGTTGTCCTGTTCGAGCAGTGGTTTCAACAACAGACCCAATATGCATATCGGCAATGTGCCGATCAAAATTCCACCCACTATTCGAACTTCATGGCTGTCGAATTTTCCTTCTTTGACGGCTGTTATCGATCCGCTGGCAAGGTTCATAAGATCGGGCCAAAAATATGCGATAACAGCAATCACAGAACCTAGCTGTATAACCGCTGAATATGCGGCACCAGGGTCTGCATATCCTAAGAGTGCAGGCACCACTCGTAGATGTGCAGAACTGCTTATTGGCAAAAACTCTGTAAGACCCTGCACCAAACCTAGTACTAAAGCTTCGATAATCGACATGCGAGAGCTATCTCTTTTATATGGCTAATGATGCGGCTATTGCTTGGAAATAGCTAAGGCCGTGCGATACATCTTAGACCGTTTCCAACCAAATTTCTTGGCGCAAACTTGCGAGATTTCTTTAACACCCATTCCAGAAGCAAGAAGCGACTTGACTTCGCTTTCTACAGTTGCAACATTGGTAGTTTCGTCTTCTTCCTCTGCAAGAAGCGGGTCGTAACCAGCACAAACCATTACACATTCACCGAGCACTTCACGTTTTTCGGTTTGAGTAGCTATTTCCTCAATTGTGCCTCGAATAAATTCTTCGTGAATTTTAGTGAGCTCGCGGGCCAGACAAGCTTTTCTATTTCCAAGCACTTCCTGCATGGCGTTTAGTGTCTTACTGACTTTGTGTGGTGAAACATAGAAAACAAGTGTGCGAGTATCTTGTTTTATTGACTCTAATTGCTTCTTTATTGCTGTTGGTTTGTCCGGCAAAAAGCCTTCAAATGCGAATCGGTCTGTCGGTAATCCGCTCCCCACTAGAGCAAGAAGGAAAGCGCTTGGTCCGGGAATTGGAATAACTGTCATGCCAGACTCAATAGCAGCGCTGACAATTTTGTAGCCTGGATCTGATACAAGCGGTGTCCCCGCATCTGATACCAGCGCAACCGTGGTGCCATTTTGAGCGGCTTCTTCAACCAAAGACACTCTTGATGATTCGCTGAAATCATGGCAACTAATCATCTTTTTGTGTATGTCCAGGCGATTGAGAATCTTGATGGAGACTCGTGTATCTTCAGCCAAAATAAAGTCGCATTTGCTAAGTGCTTCACTGACGCGCGGCGCAATGTCGCTGAGATTGCCTATTGGAGTGGCAATTACATAGAGAGTGCCAGGCAAATACTACATCCTCAATCGAAACGCATATAACAGACTAAACCATTAGCGAAATTATTCTCCAAAACACTTTCAGGCAACCTCAAGACATTCTCAAGACACTCTATTCTCAAGACACTCTTTGGATTAGCGCGTTCAATAGCTGAACCAATGCTTACATCGTTTTCACTAAGTTGCTGAAGAAATGGACTTGCCAAGTTAACAATTGCAGCAACTTTTTCTTGCAACTTATCTATAATGGCAACGCTTAAATGGGTGCAGGCTTATATAGGTTGGCAGACCTGCGCATATGTTCTCTTCTCCCCGTGACCGCAAAAGAGCAATTTCGTTTTAGCACGTTAAAGGGCGCAATAACCCTTCTGGCTGCCGCTATCTGTTTGATTTCAAATTTGAGTTCAAATTCGAGTTTGAATTCTAGATTTTGTTCTAGTGCTCAAGCTGGACCGCTTGGCACTGATGCGTTGAACAATGCCCAGGGACAAGTGCGCAGTCGCATGACACACGCCTTGGACCGTCTCGATAATGCTCTTGGACCGCAACGCAAAATTTCAAAATCAACAGTACGTGAGAAATGGGCTCTGTTTGTGGGAGTTAACCACTTTCAGGACAAGTCGATTGAGCCCTTGAAGTCCGCTAGAAATAGCGCTTTGCTACTGGCGAAAACTTTCGAGCAGCCATCGATTGGCCGATTCGGCGAAGGTCATATTGCCACACTTGCTGGTTATGCTGCCACCACTCATTCCATTGAAAACGCGCTATTTCACTCATCTTTAATGACTAAAGCACTGCCATCAGATTTGATCGTTCTCTATTTTTCAACTCGATTGTTACCGGCAAAAACTTCATCTGATGTGTGTCTTTGTACTTATGACACTCATGGTGCTGAATGCGAACGCACGGGTATAAAGTTGAAAGACATGCTCATGAGTATGCGCAGAAGAACGCAATGCCAACAGATCGTTTGCTTATTGGATTGCGCTCCTAACTCAGAAAGCGACATAGCTTATTTCAAAACTCTCGATCTCGACAGAATTGCTAAGGACGCCGGTGTTTCAATAATCTCGGCTGGAGAACTGGGTTCCACTGCGCCGGCAAGTGGAGCAGGGCTGATTACTTCGTTTTCGCAGTACTTAAGCGAGGCGATGCAACTAAGTCAGGGCAACATTCCAATTGGAAACTTGGTGACTTATTTACAAAATAGTTTTGCCCAAGACTACCCGCCTGGCTCAGGGTCTTCTGAGCAAATTGTCTCTGCCATTCCGCCAGGCTGCGAACAAGTAGGCGAAATACTGATGGGAGCGCGCGGGCGCAACACTTTCAGCTCAAGTCAGGTAAACATTGGTCATAACACCGATACCTTAGCGACTCAAAGACCAGACCTCATGCAAAACGCTATCCGTCCTGCCGGGCAGACGGTAGTTACTGGTTCCAAGGAACTGCCCGTTCCTGTAGCCGAAAGGAAGGTTATTAACGGCTCAACGCCCGAAGATACGGACGATACACCAAGTGTAAACGTCGATTACGGCATGTATATGGAAAAGATGAATTCGGATATTCGCGGTAAATGGAGGCCTCCCAAAGGGCTGGAACAGCGCAGGGTGGTCACGACCTTTCAAATCATGCGAGACGGGGTCATCTTTGAGCCATCCATTACTCAATCTAGCGGCATTCCAGCTGTAGACCAAAGCGCCCTCGACGCCCTTAAGGCCGCTTCGCCCTTAGATGCCCTACCAGCAGGCGCCCCGCGCTCTATTGCCATTCGCTATGTTTTTGACTGGAGAGTTCAAAAGATATAGCCCGACTACGTATTTTCCACATTGACTACGTGCCCCCTCAAGAGTAACGTCATAGTAGATACGTGGCAGTCTGGCGCCCAATATGGAGCGCTCAGGGGTGAAAAAAATGACTGAAATCCCAAAGGAAATAGCTCCAAAGTTACGCGATAGCGGCGACCATGCTATTCACAACATTGCCCGAGAAGGTTGGCCAGTTGGCGACGTCGGGCAAGTATCTGATCGGTCACCCGTTGCTGGCAGTCTTCAGTTTGCCGACGTTATGGGCAGAGTACAGGATTTAGCAGTACGCCTTGCCGCTCTCAATGGTGAGTCAGTGTCCTCGTTCTTGCGTGAAAATGATGGCAGTTATTACAAAGATCCTTACGCACAACTCGCTCAAGCTGCGCTTATAGACAGCATGCGAAGTAATCCGGCCGTCATGGAAAGACTCTCGACCTCAACCTAGGCTTTAAAAGATTTCAAAAGCTTATTTGTTTGAGAACACAGCCCAAGAGGGGATATCCCCTTGTGCTACAATTGCTCTTCGCGTTAATGAAATGGGGAGTTGTTAGCTGTGCCTAACATAAAATCGGCAATTAAGAGAGTATTGGTGACGGAGCGCAATCGTGTCCGCAATAAGTCATGGCGTTCGTCAGTTCGAACCGTTCGTACAAACGTAACAGATACTGCCAAGGCGGGCAAAAAAGCTGATGTCCAAAAGGCTTTACAGAACGCTTACAAGGTCATTGACATGGCCGTTTCAAAAGGCGTGCTCCATAAAAATTCGGCAGCCCGCAAGAAATCACGCTTAACGAAGTCTGTCGCTGTCAAACTTGCCTCGTCCAAGTAGCATTGAGCCCTAATTAGTTTCCGGTTATATTATCTGTGGAACTGCTGAGATCACGGCGTGGTCGGCTTGGCCACTGCTTGGACTGCGTTCCAAAAAAGAATATATAGGGATACCTATGTTCATCCATTAGGGGTATACGTTGGAACCAAATGCCACTGCCTTTGCAGCTATGAAGAACGATGAGGCGGCTTTCGGTGACTTGGATTGCGATCTAAATAAAGTAGATGGAGCTGTTCATCTCGTCGGTATAGGCGGCATCGGTATGTCTGCACTGGCTCGCTTGCTTCTGGGAAGAGGTATTGCCGTAAGCGGTTCTGATAAAGCAGAAAGCGAAATTTTAAAGGAACTGGCAGGACTTGGTGCCACAGTTTCAGTCGGGCACAATGTTAGTAATATAAGGAAAGCCGCTGCTGTAGCCGTTTCTACAGCAATTACTGCGGACAACCCGGAAGTAAACTATGCCCGCGAACATAACGTTCCTATATGGCATCGATCTCAACTTTTGGCTGCGCTTACAGCCGGCAAGCGGCTCGTTGCAGTTTCAGGTACCCATGGCAAAACCACAACTACAGGGATGATCGGTCAGGTGTTGCTTGATTGTGGATTAGATCCTAGCATCGTAGTTGGTGGCATTTTTAATCGTATTGGTTCCAATGCGCACTCCGGAAAATCGGAATACTTCGTCGCAGAATCCGATGAAAGCGACGGTACTCACGCCAATCTCGAATCTTATTGCGCTGTTTTGACGAATCTTGAAAGCGATCACCTGGAGAACTATCCAGGCGGTTTCACGCAAATTCAGGAAACGATGTTGAAGTTTCTCAATCACGCCAGAGAAAGTGTAGTTATCTGTGCAGATGATCCAGGTTGTCGGGCTGTCATGCCGCGCATCTTGCGCAAAATGACTACTTATGGCATTAGTGCCGATGCTACATATAGATTGGAAAATTTAGCTGGTTTCAAATTCAACGTCTATCGCGATAACAAGTTATTGGGCGAAGTTACACTTGCGGTTCCTGGCGAGCACAATAAATTGAACGCACTTGCTGCAATAGCAGTTGGCATGGAGTTCGGTTTAGCGTTTGATGCAATTGCTAAATCGCTGGGCGAATTTCACGGTGTCGATCGACGATTCCAGATTATTGGTGAAGCGAAAGAAATTTTGATTGTCGATGACTACGCGCACCACCCAACAGAAGTACAAGCGCTGCTCAAGGCGGCTCGCCAGTTCATTGAACAAAGCAAGATTGATGGCAAAACGGGACGGCGTCTAGTAGCTCTCTTTCAGCCACATCAACCGGGAAGATTGAGAGATTTTTGGAATGAGTTTTTGGCCTCTTTTGCGGACGCCGACCTCGTACTAATTGCCGATGTTTACATCGCTCGCGGTGCAGCAATTCCCGGTATCGATTCGAAGACATTTGTCAGTCAGCTCTCACACAAAGACGCGCATTACTTAGGTGGCTCTGTGCATGACTTGCCGGAAAAGCTTGTGCCTTATCTTAAACCTCAGGATATTGTCCTCACAATCGGAGCAGGAGACGTTACAGGAGTGGGACCTGAACTGCTCAAAAAATTGACCGCAGTTTGATATGGAAAATTCAAGCCACGAATCGTTAGCGCGTTACACTACCCTTAAAATTGGCGGTAAAGCTCACAGTCTTTGCCAACCTACCTCTGTTGAAGAGATGGTTGAGGTGGTTTCGGATCTCGAGAAACGTGGCGAACCCTGGCACATACTTGGGGGCGGTTCGAATATTTTGATTTCTTCGAAAGGCGTTGAGGGTACTGTTATTCGAACGGCCCAAATCGTGGCGATTGCGCAACTGGATAGTAATGTGTTGGAAGCAGGTGCGGGAGCGCGCTTGCCGCATCTGGCTCGTTACGCTGCCGTGCGCGGTTTGGCTGGTCTAGAATTTGCAGTCGGTATCCCTGGCACCGTCGGCGGTGGAGTAATCATGAACGCTGGGGCGCATGGCAGTTGTATGGCTGACATCATCGAAGCAGTAACGATTTACGATTCCGCCACGAAAACTATCCAAACATTGGAAAAGAACGAACTAGATTTTCAATATCGACGATCCAAGCTAGACCCAGCAAAGCAAGTTGTGCTGTCGGCGCGCTTCCGGTTGCCTTCGGATGAACCGGACAAAATCGAAGGTCGCATTCGAGCCAATGAAGAATATCGTTGGCGTACGCAACCACTTGGTTTTCCAAATGCCGGCTCTACCTTTAAAAATCCCGAGCCCAAGCGTGGCGCGGGTTTGCTTTTGGATCAAGCCGGTGCCAAAGGACTGACAATTGGCAATGCTGCTGTATCTGCTGTTCATGCCAATTTCGTTATCAATTTAGGTGGTGCGACTTCAGAGCAAGTTTCTGAGCTTTTAAAGAAAATGCAAGAAACGGTGCAAAATGCCTTTCAGGTGCGTCTGCATCCTGAGTGGAAAATTTTGGGCACGTTTTCAGATTCAGAACGAGAAGCCTGGGAGGCTACCGGTTCATGAACGCAGCCAATGAAAAGATTGAAATGGCGGAAAGCGCGGTTCACTCAGTTGAACTGGGCTCAGATCAGGCAAATTCAACCAAACCAGAAAAAGGCTCCCAAAAAATATTGCCAATGATTATGTTGCATGGCTGGGGCCAAACAATGGGATCGCTCTGGGCGCTTGCCGATCTATTTTCTAAATCCAGAAAAGTGTATTTGATTGATCTTCCCGGTTTCGGCAAATCACCAAAGCCTTCTGAAGACTGGAATACCGAAGATTATGCTCGCTGCATAATCAAATTCATGGATGAGCGCAAAATAGATCGTGCTGATATTCTCGGGCATTCATTCGGCGGTCGTGTCGCAATACGAATGGCTAATCTTGATCCACAACGTCTGAACAGAATCATCCTTATAAACTCGGCGGGATTACAACGAACGATTCAGGGCAAAGCGCTATTGAGATCGAAAATTGCAAAGACAAGCGCTCAGCTTTGCAAATTCCTGGACCAAAACTTCGGGCTAAACACTTTTCAAGATTGGCATGTGCCGCGCTTTGCTTCCCGTGATTACCGCAACGCCGGCGAATTGAAAAATATATTTGTAAAAACCGTTAACGAAGATCTAAGCGGAATTGCTAAGCAGATCGAATGCCCGGTACTTCTTTTATGGGGAGAGAAAGACGCTGAAACTCCCGTTGAAATAGCCAAGCGCTACGCGGGGCTCATCCCTAAATCAACACTTGTCGTCTTGCCGGGAAAGGACCATTTTCCTTTTCTAAACGAAGGTGCCCACTTGTGCGCCTATCATATTCTCAGGTTCTTTGAAGCAACAGAAACGAGCGGGGCTCGCATAAAAAAGGGCGAACAGGTCAGTGTTTGATTCCATATTCGAGGCTGTTTCTCTAATCATCATTGCTTTGGCGAGTGGCTTTTTCTTTCACCGCCGTGGGCTTCGCTATCTTCAGTACCTTCAACAAGAAGATTACGAAGGTGAGCGCTTTTGGAAGTGGTGCCAGAATAAACATGCATTCGATCGCCGTGGCACAGGTGCTGCTGTTGTAGGAGGAATTCTCACTGGCATCATTACGGGCGTCAGTATAAGAGGTGGATATTTAGCCGGAGCTTTATTTGCGATCGTTCTAATTCAAAGAGCGCTTTATGAAGAAGATCCTCGCCAGGACGCCAAAGTAAAACTTAGACTGACAGAAAGAGCGAAGCGGATATTTGGTTATGCTGAGTCACTAAACGCCTTGGTTCTGCTCCTTTTGATACCTGTGGCATTTTATTTGGGCAGATTGGCGCTGCCTTTTTACTGGCTAATTCAAGTGATGGTTTTTCAGTTTCATCCCCTCTTCCTCATTGTTGCCAAAGTATTGCTTGATCCTTCTGAGAAAAAATTGCAAGAAGGATTTGCTGACGAAGCGCGCAAAAAAATGGCCGAAATGAGGCCAATAGTAATTGGCATAACAGGCAGCTATGGCAAAACAAGCACGAAAGTAATTCTCAATGAAATTCTTGGGGCTGTTGCACCGACCTTCTCAACACCGCGCAGCATCAACAGTTACATGGGCATGACCCGCGAGATTCGTGAGCGATTGAAGTACTATCATCGGTATGCCATTGTCGAGATGGGTGCGTACTACATAGGTTCCATTCGCCGTATGTGCGGTCTTACTCCGCCATCAGTTGGAATAATTACAGCCGTTGGCGAAATGCACCTGGACCGTTTTGGCACTCCGGAAAATGTTTTCAAAGCGAAATCTGAACTTGCTCAGGCTGTTCCTGCCGATGGCATTTTGATCTGCAACGGCGATTATGAATATTGCCGCAAGATGGCAGCCGAAAACAAAAAGAAAACGACGCTTCTTTATGGTCTGGATGAATCCAAAGGACCGCTCGATGCAGTCATGTTTGATATCAGAACTTCCGAGCAGGGTAGTACTTTTAAAATTCGCTACAACGGCAAGCAGTATGAAGGTTTCACAAAGCTGCTCAGCAAGCCTTTATTGTCTAACGTGCTTGGTGCTTTCACTTTGGCGATGGCTCTTGGGATTGCTCCGGAAATTATTCTGGCTGCAATCCGAAATGTCAAAACGGAAAGCAATCGGTTGGAACCCGTTCGAACCACCTTGTCCGGACTCTATCCTGTTAGCAACGTAACTAATGGTAAGAAGCAAAGCGAACAAGTCTTGCGTTTAAATGATGCGTTCAATTCCAATCCAATCGGTTTTAAAGCAGCTCTGGATGTGCTTGGCGAGATTCCAGGCAAACGAAAAATACTTGTTACGCCAGGCATGATCGAACTGGCTGAGCGACAGGCCGTAGAAAATGAAGCAGCTGCAAAACGAGCTGCATCGGTTTGCGATTTTGTTGTGGTGGTTGGAGAAACTAACAAAGATCCATTGATTAAGGGTTTGAAAGAAGGCGGATTGCCCAGTGAAAAGATCGAATGCAAAGCCACTATGAAAGAAGCTCTCAGTCATTTAGCTTCGGAGTATTGTGGCGAGGGTGATGTTGTCCTGATCGAAAACGATTTACCGGATATCTATGAGGCAACGCCGAAATTCTAATGAAAAGAACGCGCGTAGCCGTAATGTTTGGCGGCAGATCAGTAGAACACGAAATATCAATCATATCGGCGCTGCAGTTAATACGGGCCATTGACGTTGTGAGTTATGAGCCAGTGCCGGTGTACATTGCGCCTAGCGGCAGATGGTATTGCGGAGAAGCTTTGCTCGACCAGACTTTCTACAAGAGAATGCCTGATTCTCTATTGAGCGTAGACGAAGTCATTTTGATGCCCATACCAAACTTGGGTGGATTGAAGATATTACGTGCTGCCACCAAAAGTGATGCTGTGCCGTCCGCGTCAGCTGCATCGTCGTGGTCAAATGCATCGTCGGCGTCAGATCTGTCCGATTCACCCGATCTGATACCTATTGATCTTTACTTCCCGGCTTTTCATGGAACCTATGGTGAGGACGGTTGCATACAAGGTTTAATGGAAATGGCTGAAGTAACATACACGGGCTCTCGTGTGCTTGCTTCGGCATTGAGTATGAGCAAACAGCATTGCAAGGACATCGTCTCAAAATATGGTGTGCCCGTACTGCCTTCACAGGTGGTGTACAAAGAAGATTCGCAAAAAGATCTCGGCAAGGGACTTGTTACGATGAGCAAACGCATACGCGAAGCAGAAGGTTTTCAGAAGTTTCCGTTATTCGTTAAGCCTTGCAATCTTGGTTCAAGCATTGGCGTTGCACGTGTTACAAATCCCCAGGAACTCGATGCAGCACTCGTACAAGCTTTCAAATTTGACACTGCCGCAATGGTTGAACCGTGCCTGGATAAAAAGCTTGAGATCAATGTCTCGATTCTAGATGCTGGCGAAGCGATTGCTTCCGTTCCAGAGATTCCTGTTTCTTCTTCCGGCAAGGAACTTACATACGAGGACAAATACATGCGTGGTGGTGGTTCTAAAAAAGGTGGTGGCCTTGAATCTCAAGGTATGGCTGCTCTTACACGCATAATCGATCCGCCAGACCTGGCAGCAGAAATGAAAGAACGCGCCCGCAATTACGCTAAGAAAGCGTTCCAAGCTCTCGGTTGCTCTGGTGTAGCTCGTATCGACTTCATGTTGGATCTCGATACCGACACTCTTTATTTCAATGAAATCAATCCACTGCCTGGTTCTTTATCGTTCTATCTATGGATGGGATCTCACCCTCCCATTTTTTATACAGATATGCTCAGTCGCATCATCGAACACGCCAAGAGTCAACAAGCTGAACGCGCCAGCCTGAGTCGCGATATCGGTTTCAAAGCGATGAAGTAAACTGGGATTTAATATTAGCCGCCACCATATATGGTGTAGAGCGAAATTAGGGCTGTGTATATGGATAAGCTTACAATTTTTGGTTTCGTTTCAGTAAGCCTGATGCTTGTGTTCTATGCATTGGAAGCGCGTGGACGAGTCTTCGTGTTGTTATTTGCATTCTCGTGTTTAATGGCTTCTGCTTATGGTTTTTTGCAAGGCTCATGGCCATTTGGATTGGTTGAAATGGTATGGTCCGGAGTTGCTCTGAAACGATGGTCGTCAAAACGGTAACTCCACAGTCGGACGCGGAAGTTTCGTTTGGGTTTCAATGCGCACCTTCATTTGCGTTATGTTGTGCTCATTGCTCTTCTTCCGCTAACGCTCGGTTCAACAATTCAGACGGACCAGATTGAAACGATTTTAAGCAATGCACGTCTAAACGTCTTAATAGCGTGTCCCTACCAGCGGTGGCACCAATGGATGGGCTCGTGTTCGAATATACTCGAAATAAATTTGGAAGTTCGCCATGCAAGGCAGGTGCAGTCCTACTATGGCTGAGCCTGCCGGGTTTACATTTGGCGTATGAGTTTCACCTTGATAAAATATCAAAGTGCTTAGATAGCGAGTTCAAAATATATGAATCGTGCTAAATCAGCCAGACAGGAATCCGAATCGAACGAGCTTCTCTTGCTTGTAGTGGGAGAAGTGCTTGCGAAGCGGAGACTGCTTGCAAATATGAGTCAGCGGGAGCTGGCCGAACAAGCACGTGTTAATAGAACTTATGTTAGCGACATCGAACGTGGGCTCGGCAACGTCACAATCGTGTTGCTGGATAGAATATGCAATGCCCTTGGATGCTCGCCCAAGGTGTTGTTAGAAGAAGTGTATGCACTCTACAATGCGCAACTTCGGAAACTTGCAAGAAAAGCCAAATCGAATAATCGCACTAGATAATCATTTTCCAATAGAGCAAATTATTTTTCGCGTTTGAATAATTGCAGAATACGCTTGATACCATCCCAAAAAATGGCATCATTGATTACAGCTGTTGTGGCCCCCTGTCGTCTGCTCGCCTGCAATCGAATTTTCGATTCATTTGGCCGTTCACCTGGCTTTTCACCCGGACTTTGTGAAGATGAGCCCATGCGAACTTGAGATTGTCTCGGGCGCGGTGGCAATGACTTTATGCGATCGCTCGAAGAAGCTCGCATGTCTTGTTCAATTATGGAACGATCGCTGGCAGTGAGCCCGCCGCGAACAAGCGCTTCAGACGGTACTACAAAGTCAGGATGAATCTCGTTATAGATTCGGTACAGCTCGTAGCGCACAATGCGCGCGGAAGCAGGACGGTTTTCAGGTGAATGGCTGGTGAGCCGCTGAATTAGATCGTCAAGCGAACTTAGAACAGATTGATTGATCTGTTTTGGTGCGCTCGTGGAGAGTGCCTTTGGTCTCTGGCCGGTAAGGAGTTCACCAAGGGTGGCACCAAGCGCATAAAGGTCACTTCGTGTTTCTGGTCTGCCGAAATACTGTTCAGGTGGTGAGTAACCTGTGGTGACAACTCTCGTTGCTTCTGTCTTCGGAGCGAAATCTCGAGCTATACCGAAATCTATAAACACAATTTGGCCGTCTGGGGTAAGCATGAGATTGCTTGGTTTGAGATCTCGATAAATTATTGGTGGTGTGCAATCGTGCACATATTCGAGAATCTCGCAGCACTGAATGCCAATTTCGGTGGTTGCTTCTGAACTAAATGGACCGTAGCTTTTGATAACTGTATCTAGATTCTTGCCCGGCACATAATCCATAACAAGGAAATATTTGCCATCATCGGTGACGTGGAAATCAAACATGTGGACGATACCAGGATGGTCAAGCTTGCTAAGCATGGCCGCCTCGCGTTTGAACAGGCGAACGGCTTCTAAATAATCCGCTCCCTCGTTTTCCTTCAGAATAAGCTGCTTTACGACACAAAGTGTGCCGTCTCTATGGCGATCCTCGGCCAAATAAATAACACCCATGCCCCCTTGTCCAAGTGGCTGACGAAATTTATAGCGAGCAAACCAGTCGCCGCTAGATTGAGACAATGTTAGCCTCCAGCATTCCTGATTGAGTGATGGTAAAAGCAAGGGGGTTGCTGCTTAGATTCATACCCGGAGCCTTTTAATGCCAATCTATTCATAAGCGCTCACGCCTGAGTATTGTGCACGATCGCAAGAAATCATAAGTGAAAGAGATTCTTTTTCTGACAGGAGTCTATTTATTTCTGGCTGGAGCCTATTTATTTCTGGCTGGAGCCTATTTATTTCTGACAAAGCCTACCATACGGGCTTCAAACTCAATCCAGATAAGGCTTTAGGGACAAGCTTGACATACGTATGTATGGCGTGATAGTTTATTGTCCATTCTCCCCTCGACGAACAAATAGAAAGAACCGGAGGAACAGTTATGAGCCTTGCAAATATTTCCATCGTGGGGAACCTAGTGAAACCCCCTGAACAAATGCACTTTTCCAGTGGACGCATTAAGACGACCCTGGTTGTTGCTGTTAACAGCTTCGGAAGACCCAATAGAGGCGGAGATTCCGCCGATTTCTATAAAGTAGAGACATGGGGTAAATTGGCGGAGCTGGCTGGACAGCATTTGGCTAAAGGCAATCAAGTTGCCGTATGCGGACGATTGATGTTTGATCGGTGGACAGATAGAGAAGGTAAGCCGAGAGTGACACCAATCGTGGAAGCCAATCAACTTTCTTTGCCCACAAGGAATTTGAAAGTTGTTGAAGGCGATTCCGCCGGAGAAACAGACCGCGAAGCTTTAGGAAATCCGATCACCGGTACGTTGGTCGCCGATGCGGATTCGGATCCTTTCGCTGATGCGGAAACACTTTCCGAGGCCGTATAGGCACAAGTCTGAGATACAAAGGGCGCTTTCGCTGGTACGTTAGCGCCCTGCTGTCGAAAATGTTGGTTACATCTGCCCAGAATCATCTGATTGAATTCAGTTTGGGTGATCGCATTGCTAGATGTGCCGATGCAGAATACGGATCGTGCGGCATTAACGCCCATCCGTAGGGTGGTTCTTGGAACCGCCCAGTTTATTCAGAATTTGGTGATGTCTAAGGGTAGGTGCCCCTTCGATCTCCCAAATACGAACGCCAGTGAGCAATTGTCTGCCACTCTCCTCAGGTAGACATTTGCTCACTCCGGCGCTTTTTACTTGCACCAAATGTAGTGTCTTTCGCTCTTGAGCCATGTTGCCGGAGTGTGGGAGAAATCCCAAATGGTTGCCAGACATCTGCCAAAATTTATTTCTATGCTTTTCGCTATCCCGAGAGGCTCGGTGCTCATGTAATCGTCACCAAGTCGAAGTACGGTATCTTGTCTGTAAATTGATCTAGGCAGCTTGTCTTGGGTTGGCACTGGTAGTTTCGAGATCCACAATCTTGAGTTCTTGCAGGGCCTGCTTTTCCTTGTCCGCAATGATCCAACCGTTTCGTCTGCTTTGTTTAATTCGAATTGGTACGATTAAATTTTCGCTTTTGGGAGTTGAAACTTGCTGGGGCTGGTCGTTCCCTCCAGCATCAAAGGTATCCCCTACCTCTGGGTAAGTACCCCAGGAATCTCCCTTCACGCGGTAGATCGGTTTCTGCCGCAGATACACGTACCAGAATAGGATTCCGAGCAATGTGTACTCTAAAATCAGTCCTAAATTGAGCATGGTTATTGCACCCCAATAAATTGTTGAATCTCCCATCCGGACGGCACCTTGATAGTGTTGTTCCCAAACAAATTCTGCCGGAAATTGCGCAAGCGTCTGCTGGAAATTGCGCAAGCGTCTGCTGGAAATTGCGCAAGCGTCTGCGAGAAATTGCGCAAGTGTCTGCTAGTGCTTGAGGTTAGCTGAAAAAACTCTGGAATGAGATGGCACTAAATATGGTGCTAAACGGACCGACTTCTATTTTTATCGCCTTTTGGTTCCCAAAATACGTTCGCATGGCAATCCATTGTCATGGCAATTCTCAGGGGGTTCGGTACCGCTTGCGAACCCAACTCTTGCAAAAATATTGCAATACCTAAAAACGGCTTCACGTCTTTCTAAGCTTTTAGTCGTTCAATTGATATGTTGAATCGGCGTGAGTTCTAAGGCTCAGTGCGCTGAACAGGAAACCCATGAAATTAAGACAGCTCAAGCACTTAAGGCGCTTCATTGCTGAAAAAGCCGTAGCACTTGCAACGGTTTTGTTTTTGGCATTCTTCGTATGCGATCTATTTGCATTTGCGCAAGGGGCAGGGTCTCAAGCGCCGGCAGGTTTGCAATTACCATCAGGACAAAGCTCTCCAGGAGCAAGGCTACCCGGCAACGCCGCTCAAACTTCCACGGGCAAGCCACAGACGACTCCGGTTCAATTGCCGTCTCCTGCAAGAGCGCAACAAGCGCCCAGCACAATCCGGCTTTATCCGGACGGTTCGAGTTCTATCGGCGCCAGTATGAATGCTTCTGGAGCTGGTTCAAGCTCTATTGATGCTGGTTCGAGCTCTATTGGCGCTGGTTCGAGCTCTATTGGCGCTGACCATTTTAAAATTCCGCCGGCAGTTGACAGCAGCGGCAACGTGATTAAGAGAAACAATCTGCCTCTCTTATTGCGATCGGATGATCCGTCAACGGAGTTAGAAGAATCGCATGATCGAAACAGCGTTGTCAGTGTGGACCAATTGCGTTTGCATTCTGCAGTTAAAGCTGATTCGTTCAAACCAATTCGGCTCGAAGTTTCATATGACCAAGCGATCACCCTTGAGGAAGCGCTCAGATATGCAATTGATAACAACCTAGCAGTCAAAATCTCAAAAGAGAATTTGAACTATCAACGTTATGTGCTCTATGGACAGTTAGCAAATACGCTGCCGAACTTGACCATGGCTTATAACCTTACCCGAACGGATATTTTCAACGAGAAAATTACTTCCCTTGCAACTGTGTTCTTGACACGCGTCAGCTACCCGATTTTCCAAGGTGGCAGCGTTATCCAGGGCATTCTGGGTCAGTATTATCGAGCTAAGGGTTGGCATCAAGCTTATAAAGCAAGCCTTTCAGACGAGTTGCTCGATTTATACCAAAAATACAATAGCGTTATGCTCAACCGAGCCTTGCTGCAAATTCGGGCTAAAGCAGTTGAAGTATCTCAAGAGCAAGTGCATAGCAACACAAGCACTTATCAATCGGGTACCGGTACCAGCCTTGCGTTGGCACAAGCGATTGCGCAGCTGGCTACTGACAAGCAGGCATTGTTACAGCAACAAGTCACCATGCGCCAGTCTGCTCTTCAGCTCAATTTCAGTATGAATTTTCCAATGGCAGTAAATCTGGTGCCAGTAGAAGACCTCATTATTGAAAAGCCACTTTTTCCAAGTAACGTCACTATGGATCAACTGGTGCTTTTAGCACTGCGCAATCGACCTGAATTGAGAGAATACGAGGACTTTAAAGTTGCGGCTGCTCGAAACGTTTATGTAGCTGCGGCACCACTATATCCGCAACTTTCTTTATTTACTCAATTTTCGTATACCGACACAGTTGCTCGCAGCACCGCAAAGGCTTCAGATACTACTTCTAGCTCAGGATCTGCATCGGGTACAGGCACAGCGGGTGCCGGTGTGTTTGGTGGATTGTTCCAAACCTACCAGGAAGGACTTGCACTTGTTTGGAGTCTGAACAATATGGGACTTACGAGCGTGGCTAATATTTATGCCGCGCAATCTTTGAATCGGCAATCTCAGGTTCAAGCCAATCAGGAACTGCAAACCATTATAGAAAGTGTCCACGCTGATTATTTGAATTGGCGTGCGGCAAGAGAACAAATTGATAACGCTGCATTAGGAGTACGTGCATCATCGCAAGAGTTGCGTATTGCCCAATCTCGACTGGACGCTGGTGTAGGTACCAATCTCGAAGTGATCCAGGGACAAAGAGATTTCATCAACTCTCTTACCACGCAAGTGCAAGCGATTGTAAATTCAAATTTGGCACAAGCACAGCTTTTACACGATACGGGCCTGATTTCATCCGACTCGCTCTTGCATGGCTATAAAGGCAAGATTCAATGAAACATCGTTGGCAGATCCCAATATCAATATTTATTGGACTCTGTTCGCTTGCTGATGGCCTAAGTGTCTATGCTCAGCAGCCTTCAAATTTGAATCCGATGTCGGCTGTTCAGCAGAAACCGCCTATTCAAGAAATGCGGCCTGTACATAAGGAATTAGGTGGAAAGAACTTGCCGGCTTCACAGCAACCGTTGCCGCCAGGTATTTTAAAAACGCTTCCGCCGATCAATTTGCAAACCGAAATACCGCACGAAGAAGCCAAAACTCTGCAACTCAATAATCTTTATCTGAGTCGCACCGTAGAGTTGAACTCTTTTGCAGGACTAAGAGAAGAGACAAAATCTGATCAGATTATTACACTTACCGATGCAATAAATTATGTTCTTGATCAGGGCATGCAAATAAAGATCTCTCGTGAAAGCATGAGATATCAACACTATTTGACGCTTGCTGGCATAACTAGTTTTGTTCCAAGTTTTCAGATGTCCTACAACCTCACGCATGCGAACATTCCAAATTTGGGAACTACTTCGGTTGCACAAACATTTCTAACGGGTGTTAGTTTTCCCGTATTTCAAGGTGGAAGTGTTCTTTATGGTCTGCTCAGCCAGAGATATCGAGAAAAGGCTTGGCGAGAAGCTTATAACAATACGGTGAGTGATGTCTTCCTTGATGTTTACCAGAAGTATATGAACCTTGTTTTGCAGCGCGTTTTGATGCAAACATACGCCAAGGCTGTTGAAGCAGATGAAGAACAACTGAAACTTGCTAATTTAAGGCGTGATATCGGCACTGGTACCAGGTATGAAGCTTTGCAAGTGCAAGCTCTTCTTGCTTCTGACAAGCAACTACTTTTGCAACAAGCGGTAACCATGCGTACAGCTTCTCTTGTTCTTGCGCTCGCGCTAAATTATCCGCTCTCTATAAATCTCATTCCTGCTGAGGAGACCCTCACAGAAGCAAAAATGTTCGAAGATAATGTGAATCTTCGATCGCTGTTGCAGGACTCCATGAAGTACGGCAACATGAAGCAATATGAGTATTTCAGGCTCGCTGCTGCACGTAATGTTCAGGCTCAATCAGCATCACTTTATCCAAGCGTTAGTTTCTTTATCCTGTATTCGGTAAATAACGCGACAGTAAATCCAGTTGGAAATAACTTTGCACTTGGTGGTGCTGCTACCTCTGCAATTGCTAGTTTTCTAGATAGTTCCTTTGCTGGTCGAGTTAATAATAATGCTCTAGGCCAACAATACACATTTAGTCCTACTACTGCTACATCATCTCAAGGTGCCAACACGGGACCATCCTCCACTCCTGCATCTTCCGGTGGAACACCCATCGCTCTTGTGCAATCAGGTTCATTGGTTTCATCCGGTGCCGTAGCACCATCTATCTTCGGTGGAGGAACCGGCTCCTCATCTGGTGCCAACGCAAATGGAAGTTTGCAAGCTCCATCTGGTATTTTTCCTGGCTTCTTCAAAGAACTGCAAGCCGGATTCAGTTTTGTCTGGTCTTTGCCAAACATGGGTGGCACAACCGTTGCGAGTATATATTCTTCAAGGGATCTCGCCAGACAAGCCCTTTTGCAATGTAATCAATCGCTTAGCATTACGGCGCAGACTGTACGAAATGATTATCTAGCTGTGCTTTCCGACAGGGAAGCAATCGATTCCGCGGCGGCAGCAGCAATCTCCAATAAACAAGCACTTGCTTATGCCAATGCCAGATTGCTCAATGGAGTAAACACATTACTCGATGTAATTCACGCACAGCATGATTACATGACTTCAGTTGGAGCTCAAGCGCAGGCGATCGTCAACTCGAACGTTGCTCAAGCACAGTTACTTCATGATATGGGAATGATCTCAGCTGAAACGCTCACGAATGGCTATCACCCCGGGAATTTCAGAAAGCCTCATCCACTAATTATTGGAAAATATCGCATACCTGTAACTGGTCGCACACCCTAGTCGCACATCCGAGTTGATATACCTCAATTGATACGCCAGAATTGGTAAATCAAACATGAGTAGTGTGCATGCATCGGTAATGCACCTAATTGGTGGCAGGAGCAGATGGCACCGATTTTGCGTTCGGCGTAGATGAAGTTTCCGGCGCTTGTGCCCGAACATTTGATTTCTCTGATTGTGGTGCTATTGCCGAAATGCTCGCTGTGTCTTTGGGTGAAAATAATAAACTCATCGGCACGTCTAGTTTCGCGCCGGCAAGCTCCTCTTTGGTATTGAAATATAGTATGCCGCTTACTTCCTGGTGGGTCCAGATGATCCGGCGACCAAAACGTGTAAATTCAATTTTACGGCGCAGTTCGTCCTTTCCATACCGCTCTAAAATGGGTTTTTGAGAACGCCTGATGTCCTGGACAGTAGGAATTGCACCAATGGATACGCCTGCAGGTGCAACTTTAGTAATCAGGTCTATAACATCTTGAGAAAGTTTATGTGGTGGCATAATCATGCGTTGGATGAATTCCACTGGTACGCATTCACTTTTGGTGTTTCCGACTGTAAGACTTGCCTTGTCTCCATCAATAACAACTGGCTTGTCACTGTTATTTGCAACAACTATAAGAAGGCCGCGTACTTTTTCGAAATCAATATCGGACTTGGTAATTTTTAGATTGATCGCGTTTTGATCGATTCCGTTATATGGAACGTTTTTTTCAATTGTACTTTTTTGAGGCACGACCAAAAGCATGTCCTGGTTCATCGTCGCGTCTTGGTTGTCAGGCGCTCCGTTTGTGGACACACCTTGGCCGGGTCCGATTTTGCCTTTCAAATTCAGGTCTTGAATATCATCCGCAAGCGCACTGAGCGGTGTAGATATCAGTAACGAGACGATCGTTGCGTGTGCGAAAACACTCTTAAACATTGGTTCAATGGCACCAAGACTGTGAGATGCAATTTTACCAGCCTCCACTGGTGAGTGGATCGCTTCCTGGAGTGGCTTGTAAAATTACCTGTCCACGTACTCCTGCCGGATAGACAGACCAGAGTAAATTACTTGTGCTGTTACTCATTGCATTGTGGAGTTTTCCGAACAAAGTTGTAGGCGTTACGTTCATGCCTGTCGCTTCCTGTTTTGGTGGTACAGCGATCAAATTCAGCTGTGTCGCATAAGCAGCTGAAACCCAAAATGCCGGAATAAAAGAAAACAGAACAAAGCTGTAGATCAGCGCATTTCGCAAATCTTTGTTTATTGATGGGAATCGAATCTTCATTTGTATCCTCCTAGGATCTTGGTCGCCAGACGACGCGGTCGGCGAAGTAGTGAAAATAGAAAACAAACAGTGAAAATATTAAAGGCAAGGTATCAACGGATTCATCGCCTGCTAATTGTTTTTGAATCAAAGGCAGAAAGAGAATGGTTATAGAAACAGCCTGCACAGGAAGTACAAATTTGAAAAATTCCATTGCCTGTTTGCGAATGTCGGTCAGTAGTTGTTTAGAGGGATTCTCTTTTGTTCGAACATGCCAAGCCAAAGCCCAGTGTTGAGTAGCGTGGAAAAATATTGGAACCAACATCCAGATGGCGAGCATGAGGGATGTTCGAAACAAAGGCACCAGAAGAATGAAGAGCACCAGATTGCCCCACAAGCAGGCTGCTCCTTCTGGAAGCCATTCATCATTTCGAAATCCTTTTCTTAGCAAATGGATTACGGCAAACAATACGGCACCAGTGGCGACATAAGGAGCAAGCGAACATATACTGGCAAAGGTCGGTACATAAGGTAGAAGTATGTGTCTCATGGTTCCAGCCTTGAAACCTTCCAGCACACTGATACTTGCAAATAATATTCCGGCCGTAGACCAGGCTACTAAGCGATCACTCCAAATCTGTTTCTGTGTAGCTGCGTTCAAATATGTGCCCATGATCCAAAGCAAGCCAAATTCCATTAGCTGTATGGAATCGCTTCCAAATGGTAGGGCAATCTTAGTGGCTCCAGCTGCAACCAGGCACCAAGAAACTACTGATAAGAAGGTTTTCTCGGATTCTGTAAAGTGGTAGCCTTTCAAACCACAATATGTCATCCCAATTGCTAATGCTTGTCCGCAAAAATGCTGCATCAATACAACTGGGAAAAGTATCATCCCGGCTAATACAATTGAAGACAATGGTGGAATCAGTAGATGATCTATCGGGTGGATCCAATCGGGAACAATCATGAAAGTGAAGCCGATTGCAAGTATCGTGCAGATTATCCAAAGTGGAATCCTTTCGGCTCGGTAAGCCTTAACTCGTGTTCTGAATGCACCGTAATAGCGGATGATTGAAGTGAATTGATGTGACTCACCGACTAATAGCGATGAAGCCACAAAGAAGATGGTCAAGAAACTCTGTAGCTGCCTGACTTCAACACGATCTATTCTTTCACCTATTAACAAGTAGCCGATTAGGCCGCAGATCCACGGGGCGAATCCACAGACAAAAAGTCGATCGAACATTGGAGAGACCAACCAATGCGATGATGTTTCAGTTTTCGAAACTGCGCAGGTCATGAACACCTCTTTTGGTATAAAGGCGCGAAATGCTTCTCGATCAGCCTGGACAGCTGATCTAAGAAATCTAAATTTTCGAGCAGGTCGTAGTAACGTGCGTACTGAACACTAAAGTTAGAGTTCAGAAGTTATTATCTTGAAATCCGGTATATTTTGTCAATGAGGTTTACCCTAGAACTTTTAGATGAGACCAACCCAATCTTGATGGGCTGTTGCTTTCCAAATCCCTCTTATTGCATGAAAGATTCCCGCTGGCAGCTCCCCTTTATCGACAATTTCGGCATTCTCACGGCATCGCTCAATTTTGCGTGTGCCTACGATGACAGAGTGAACCCCGGGCACAGACACAGTAAATCTAAGGGCTATGTCGGCAGCAATTTCCCAACTACCATTGATGAAATGGTAGTTCAATTTCTGAAGGCGCTCCCAATATTGAACGTAATAGTCGTGGTCTGGTTTGGTGTCATACCGAAATACAGCATTTGCAATTGGTCTCTTTGCGATTACCCCCATATGTCGTTCTGCTGCAAGCGGAAGTAAAAGGTCGATGGCTTGCTGATCGGCAACACTGATTGAAGTCTGCAATGCATCAAATGCATCGGTTTGGATGGCAAACTCGGCGTCGTTGCCGTCACCGCTATAACCAATAAATCTAGCCTTGCCTGACTGCTTGCATTCTTGCAGTGCTTCGATTGCTTCGCCTTTTTCCAATATCTCTTTATCACAACTATGTAGTTGAATGAGATCGAGGTAGTCGGTTTTCAGCCGCTTCAAACTTTGTTCGACAGATTCGATAATTTCCAATTTCGACCAGGATGGTTTAGCATTTTCGCCATGACCGCATTTAGAAAAAAGATAGAATTCTTGCCGACGTTTTCCGAGCGAGTTACCGAGAAGCTCTTCACCATTGCCATAGCATTCAGCTGTATCAATTGTATTGATTCCGGCAGCAATCGCTGCGTCTAGCAATTTCTCCAATTCACTTGTCGAAATACCATCGTAACCGATGCTCAAGCCGCCAAGGCCAAGCACGCTCACTTCCATATCAGTTTTGCCAAAAGTTCTTTTTTGCATTCAAATAAACGATACTTATAGACCGCTATAAGATTACTCTTTAAAGATGCCGGGGGATGCCTTGACAATGCTAATTAAGCCAATGACTTTCAAATCAATATTGCCTTTACTGGGTTCAATCATTTTTGTGATCCATGTGGACGTTATGCCGCCGCACACGGACGCAGCCACGCAGCGAATTCTCAATTATCAAAAGGAGTCGGCAAAAGATCCTGGTCTTAAACGAATAGAAGTTCTTCAGCAGAATGGTCATCTTAATCACTTCACTATTATTGAAGAATGGGACAACCAAAAAGATTACGACTCACATATAAGTGCTCAACACTCACGTGAATTTCGCTCCGATTTACAGCCGATGCTTGGTTCACCATTCGATGAACGCGATCATCATGCGCTGAACTGATAGAACATAATCATTGCTAATACCAGGTAAATGCAAGAGTGAAAAGCGAAACACACCACTTAGCCGTAGTTGCTCTTATAACCAAGTTACAACCGCAACCGGATTCAGACTTGAGTGTATTCAAAGAGTGGTTAATTGAACTAATGATGACCAGTGGTTATGCGCCCGGTTTCTTCAGTTCAGAAATAATGCCACCGGCTCACAGTGGAGATCAAACCTGGACGCTCATCCAGAAATTCAAGACGATCGAATTAGCTAATGCCTGGAAAGAATCGGATGCTCATAACGAATTGATGGCACGAAACAATAGCCCGGGAGGTGCTAAAGCTGTCATTTCTCACGAAAGTATTTCCAAAGATGCATCATCGGGATTGGTGGCAACCGCAATAGTGACTAATGTGCTTCCGGCACATGTGGACCTATTCAGAAAATGGCAGTCCAGGATTCAGAAGGCGCAGGTCAAATTTCCCGGCTATCAGGGCACTTACTGGCAGCCGCCTGTTCTGGAAAATGGCACACAATTTACGACACTCCTCCGTTTCGAGACAACCGACGCTCTTGAAAGTTGGATGGAGTCTGAGGAACGCAAACAATTGTTGGCTGAGGTAAATGAAATTGTGGCCTCTACGAAATTTAGCCCGGTTACTTCTTCTTTTCCAGGTTGGTTTCCGGTAAATCCAGAGACAGGCAAAGAACCGCCAAATTGGAAAATATCATTGTTGATACTTTCTGTGCTCTATCCAATGATCATGTTTTCCATACGTTCCATTTTGCCATTCTTTAGTGGAACCAACTTGGCTCTCTATAATTTTCTGTCAACCGTAATTACTATGGCCGTTGTAACCTGGGTCTGTTTGCCTCTTTTGATCAAGATATTCGGGTGGTGGCTTTTCCCGAATCCAAAATCAAAAGTGGCCAAGACATGGCTTGGCGTTTTCATCCTGTTTGGCATTTATGCGGTTGACGTTGCTATGTTCTGGAATCCGTAGCATAACGCTGCGTGTCTATTTTTTCCGAGGTTTGTCCGGTACTGGTGCGTTCTTGTCGAGATCCCATGACCATTCGGGTTTCTTGGGGTCATTCTTAGAGTTCGGTGTGGTTTCCCAAACCTCGACGATATTTCCATGACGCCGCAGAGTAGTGGTTGTATCGGTGAGATGAGCGTTTATATACTTGAGCATGTCATCCACATGCTGGTGGCCTGTGTGCAGGGTGTGGTCGCTCTGATTGGCCTCATTGAGGGCATGTCTCATGTTGATATCGAAGTTTCCATCGTGTGACACAAATTCGGTAGCGTTTTCGACCATTTTTTGAAAGTTCGGATTGTTGATTGGCATCTCACGCTTCAAGGCTGCTTGCCGCTGCGGGTATGAGTCTCCACGCCTGGGTTCATCATGCTGATGTATGGCACCAGGAGTAGTATCGATAGTTAAATCTGTGAGCTTCGGACCGGTTGTAGCTGGCTGAGGCTCGAGGGTGCCATCGCGCTTCATTATTTGATGGTGGAGTTTAGGAGTATAAGCATCGTCTTGCAGCTTCCTAGTGTGGGTGTCCGTTGGCTTACCACCAGAACCAGTAGCATCGCCACTACCTTCAAGATTGTTGTTCGTTCCAGCCATTACATATCTCCTGAGACAAGGATCCCCTTATTCCCTACCCATTTAATGAAGAGCTCAAACCACGCCTATATTCAGTCATCTTAGGTTCAATAAACCCAATTTTCGGGTCGCAACGGAGGCAAACAGTCGAAGGTTACTTTGGCCATTGCAACCTGGTGTGACGCTCTGAGCTGCGATATCATTCAACAGCTATGTCATCCCAGAATTCGAACGCGAGCATACGTAAAATTATTCATGTCGATATGGACGCTTTTTATGCGTCAGTCGAACAGCGCGACAATCCGGAATTCCGTGGAAAGCCAGTTGTGGTTGGTGGTGCACCTGATAGACGTGGAGTAGTTGCAGCGGCCAGTTATGAAGCTCGTGAGTTCGGAATTCACTCCGCTATGGCCTCAAGCATTGCGGTACAAAAGTGCCCGCATCTGATATTTCTAAAGCCCAGATTCGAAAGGTATCAGGAGGTCTCACAACAGATTAGGGAAATATTTTATCGCTACACTGATCTCGTCGAACCGCTATCGCTAGACGAAGCATATCTTGATGTCACCGAGAATAAACGCGGCATGCCCTCAGCAACAATAATCGCAAAAGAGATCAAAGAAACTATTTTAGGTGAAACTGGATTGACTGCATCAGCTGGAATTTCCATAAACAAATTTCTCGCAAAAACCGCATCTAGTATCAACAAACCAAATGGCTTGTATTTGATACCACCAAATAAAGTCGAAAGCTTTTTGGAGCAGCTTCCAATAGACAAATTTTATGGCATTGGACATGTAACAGCTGAAAAAATGCGATTCGCAGGAATACATATAGGAGCTGATCTGAAACTCTGGACAGAAGACGATTTGTTGAAGCGGTTCGGTAAGGCGGGCGGTTTTTTCTTTCGCATTGTTCGCGGGCAAGATGACCGTGAAGTGATACCAAATCGCATTCGAAAATCAATTGGGGCGGAAGAGAGTTTCGCAGAAGATCTTCATGACCGACACTCAATGATCACAGCGCTTGAAGACCTGGCAAAGATACTCAAAACTCGAATCGAAAATAGCGGAACAAGTGGCCGCACTTTAACGCTGAAAGTAAAATACTCCGATTATCAACAGGTAACGCGAAGTCGAACGATTTCAGATTCAATCAGCAGCGTGGATGCGGTTATGAAACTTGCCATTGAACTTTTGGACATGACCGAGGTCCATCACAGAAGAGTACGATTGCTCGGGCTGTCACTCTCAAATCTGGATTGCGAACGAACGGCAGGCGATTGGGTTCAACTTACGCTTGAATTTGAATGAAGTCCATGAAAAATAGTATATTTTGGCGAACTGGCATTTGCAGGTCATGACAATTTATGAGTGCCTTTTGGTTTGGAACAGTTGCTACATTAATCTGCCTGGCTGCTTCGGCCGCTGGCCTTATATTTGTGCGCAAGCGTGTAAATCTCGATGAATTGAAAGTGAACCACGAAGTTGGTTCGATCATGATTTCAGTCCTCGGAACGCTTTATGCAATAGTGCTTGGTTTGATTGTTGTCGATTCGCTTTCGCATCATGAATTAGCTGAGGCTACAGAATCTTCAGAAGCCAACGCAATCGGAACCATAATGCATCTTGCAAGCATTTTGCCGGAAGATCAAAGGAAACCAATTATGGAGACTGCTATCAGATACTGCGATCTAGCAATAGATAAAGAATGGCCTTCGATGGAGAGAGGTTTCGCGCCTGAACCTGAAACAAAAAAAGCTTATGGTAATTTATGGAAAATGACCGCAGGTTTTGATCCAAAGACAGCTAGAGAACAGAATATTCACCAGGGCTTTATTACTGCTATGCAGCAACTAAGTGATGCGAGGCGATATCGAGTCGTTAATTGCACGCAAGGCATTCCTTGGCTTCTCTGGATGATTTTGATTTGCGGTGGTATGAGCACCATTGGTTTTACCTATTTCTTCGGTGCCGAGAAGTTATCATCCCAAATCTTGATGACATCGATTGTAACTTTCATGCTGTGTTTGAACGTATTATTGGTCGGTTTCTACAGTCGGCCTTACCGGGGAGACTTGCACATTGAGCCCAATAGCCTGATTCACATACGTGAGTCTTTGCGACAATCTTACTAACAAGCCTTTCGCCCAGACCACGAACTTTTCGGCGTCTTGAGCGGGTATGAATGTTACTAAACTTGCAATCATGATGTGCTCGAAGAGAGGAATGTTCATGGCATACTCGATTCCAAGATGGAGAGCCAACAGAACTAACAGCACCGCATATCTCGTTTCCTTGAACCAAATGAGCGTCCAACCTAGAAATTCAGCGAAAATTGAACCCCAGGTGCACATCTTCAAGAAAAGCATATTTTGTGGAACAAACGGCACGGTAAATCTGGTGAATTCTAAATGCCGGAAAACGTAATACATGGCAGTGCCATCCTGCCAACTTGGTGAGGCTAGTTTTGATATCGAAGCTTGCCAATAAACTAGAGCAAATTGAAATTGATAAGCTTTAAGCGCCCAAATGCTGCAATCTTGCGATGCGTCTGATGAGGACTTAGATTTGAACCAGAGCCGATCAAGTGATAGAGCAGCACCTGTTGGAGCAAAGATTAGCCAAAAGGCGGCAATGCACATGAGGTGTTCACCGCCATGGTGTACAAAGATATTGCGATGCAAAAATGAAACAAGCCCCAAATAAACTATTACGCTACTGATTCTGCTAAACAACCCCAGTGTCAAGCATAAGCAACCCAAAACGAACACGGCAAAGAATGCAAATAACCAGCTATCTGCTTGTGGCAAGAGCGAAATCAGATTAATGACCGGTATAGCAAAAATATTTTTGAGTGTTTCAATACGAAGAATGCCATTTGTGTCACTGAAAAATGTCACTAGTTCTGGTGCAATCAGAACACAATACTCGAGTGCTACTAGACCGAACGCTATGCGGAATAAGCATAACGGCATTGGTGACTCCAACTTGAATAGGTTATTCGTTACAGTCTTATACAGATCGGCTAATTTCATTCGAGTTCACTTGTCGATATGTCACGAGTGCAAAGTATTTCTTGGCCATCGTCGGCAGTATGCAGTGGTTTACTTAAACCAGTTTCTGGCGGTTCTATCCAGATCCAATGTCGAACTATAGAGACGATAACAACAGGATTTCCAACACGCGAATTAGTTCTAGCGATATAACGAGTGGCATCTGGCCAGAGATATGCCATGTTGGTATCACTTACACAATCGTTTGTCCAACGCCGATATCCTTCTTTGAACATTTTTTCAACGACATTCATTTTTTCCATTCGCGGAAATTCCCACGTTTTTCTGGTGCCGTCCTTGAAAGTTAGTTCCGCAGTCAAATATTCGTTGTACGTTCTTGGGTTTTCAAAGACTGACCAACCCTGCCAAAGTCCAAAATAATTTAGATAACCGATGTAGGGAGTTATGAGCTTCAACTTGAGAGGACAATCCGGTGAGAGCCATAACAAAACTCCACTAAAATGAAAAACCAAAAACGAGAGTATTAAAGGAATGCGTATTCGGGTCCACAACCGCTTAATCATTTTGGCGTCCTTTTTATGGATTATTGAGCTTTTTGTGCGAGCACTATGGGTGCCGTTGTAGTGAAATCGTTTATTGGATCTCGTTCGAGTATTGTTGCAATTCTATCTGGGCCAACGAGCTCAGCTAAGACTACTTCACTCATGGCCAATTGAGGAGAGTTATGAGTGAGAAGGGCTTTCTCGTAATTGGAGATCGCTAGCTGCGTCTCATCTGAAATTCTTTTGCGTCTTATCTCGAGGCGACGCCCGAAATAAAGTTCTTTGAGAATTTTGTTCTCTTCAGGTCCACCAGTTGACATAACAAACGCAGTATTGAGTCCCTCTGCAGCCAGCGAGGCAAATGGATTACCGGAAAGCACAGCCACAGCAGATAGGTTGGCTTCGACAACTCCGGCAGCAATATTGGCTAACTTACCGTGATCGAATTTTTTCACCCGAGTATAGACATAATGAATTAACGCATCTCCATCTGCCGAAGTTTTCAATGCATTTTGATACACCTTTTGCGACATCTCGCAATCCCAGGTAGGCTGTTTAAATGCCGCGTCCGGAACGATCAGTTGGTTTTTCCAATCAGATAGTTCGGACACTACAGTTTGAGCGGTCTCATCGCCAACGAGAGCGGACAGACCCTTGACACCCTTTTGAACGGCGACATTAGATTCTTCAGGATTTTCTATTCCTAAGCCCATAGCGATTTGCATAATTTGCGCTATGACCTTCGGATGCATTTCATCCCAATATCGTTGTTTGCAAAGTTCGGAGATCCATAGATTAGACAATTTTTGGTTTTTGTCCACAATCACGCGCGAACCTTCCATGGACATGCTAAATCCACGATATGGATAGGCATAGTTGACTGTGTCTTTTGTAAACGTTATGGTGCGTTGCAGTTTCGTGCGGAAATGATCTACTGCTTTTTCGGCCTTTGCAAAATTCGGCTCCTTCTGAAGGGCTTCTTTAGTAAGACGATGTATGGTGTCACTAAACTGCGGACTTAGATCCACATAATTGATTGTGCCTTGAAGGGGAGCCTTTGCCTGATCGAAATATTCATCCTTACTATCATCAGGAAGTTCTGAGATCAATGTATCTATGGATTCGTCTTGGGTAGATTTTGCGACTTTAGGTTTTCGCTTTATGACTACTTGTTTGGACAGAGTATTGTGGATTGCTGGCTTGCAATTGATCTCTGAATTTATAAGTGTATCTGCAGACATCGGTGGAGCGAAGAGCGCGGAATCGGCTACGATGACGCTCAAAGCGAGAAATCCAAAAGTCCTGATAATCACGTAACTTCTCCGTAGTGCTGATCAATCGCCAGCGTGGTAACTGTTCTTGTAACGATGATTTGATTGCAATAATGTTCCTGCTGAGGAAGAAAATGAGCAAATCCAGATCAAACTTGTGAAGGAACGCTCCATATGGCGTCACTCATTTCCAGCATGGCGAGCCAGAAGTCGGCGCGTGTCATTAAGCGAGACTCATAAGTGGTACTGTCTTTGGTGACTACCATAGCGGGATATATGGTTTTCCCCGAATAATGTCCAGTGTCGGAACTAAACCGTTTGAACGAAGTCACGCCATACATGGGCATGCTGAAGGGAGCATGCCGAGCTAAATTCGCGTAACTTCAAAGTTTCGCTTAGAGCTAATTCTAAACACTAAGACTCTTGCAAGGGGCATCTATGAAATCTCGACGCATTTTCACCAACCTTACTATTACGGCATTAAGCAGTGGCTTAATACTGAATATAGTGATTATTACGTCTGCTGCTGACGGAGCTGATGCCGACAAAAAGTTGATGAGCTATGTGCCTGTGGCTGGTCATGCTACCGGCACGCTCTCGGGCGATGTTCCATTGAGTCAAATTGGCGATTACAAATTGAACGATGGGATAGTCAGTTTCGATGGCAGCAGTATTTCTATAACTTCCGTTGCGTCCGGATCTTCTCGCCCTCTCAAGCTAACGGGTCAAGTCATATCGCCTGAGCTGGTTGTGCATGGTAAGCACGTTAAGTATACGTCAGGTATCTATTTCACTCAGCCTAGTACCGCGTCTCTTCCTGGTGCTAAGTTGCCAAAAGTAGAGGAACAAATTGAACTTACCGACGGAACGAGAATTGAAGGTTCTATCCAGATAATTAGCAATCAGGCGGTAACCATCGTTACCAAGCAAGGTCAGCAAAGAGTTACGATCGATAAGGTTACAAAAATCGATTCGCCGAGAATGTTCCTCGCAACGTTGGAAGGACAAGCGAATACAGTCGTTGAGCCTGGCCAAAAATTTCAACTTCGCGCAACTAAATTTGAACTGCGCCCTACCGTTGAAGAGAAAGAGCAAAAGAAGCGTGGCGGAGCTGGTTGGGTTAACGGTATTGCTGCAACAGAGCAATTACCATTGTTGAGCTATCTTCCGATAGCAGGCTTGGGACGAGGTGCGTTAGAAGGTAAGGGTCCTGTAGCCAAGCTTGGCAATTTCGATTTGAGAGAAGGTTCAGTCAGCTTCAATGGTGAAAAGTTAGTCGTTCATTCAGAAATCGCAGGGGCCGCTTCTGGCGGCGCATCTCAACCAGTTACATTGGTTGGTCAAGTCCTGACACCTCAGCTATGGGTGCACGATAACAAAATCAAATACATTTCAGGGGTCTTCATTGATAAGTCAACTCTTGCATCGCTACCAAGAGAAACTCAACCACAAGTAGAAGACCGTGTAATTTTAAAAACCGGGTCGCATCTCAAAGGTACGATTCAGGAAATCAATAACAAGTTTGTAACCATTGTCACTAGCAGCAACCAAGAGCAACATAAACTGCCGGTCGACACGGTGTCGAAAGTTATTTCATCGAGCATGTTCCTTGCTTATGTTGAGGGTCTAACGGATAAAGCAGTAGGCCCGAGTAATCCGTTTGAACTCCATGCCACTAAAATTGAGTTGCGCCCTACCATATTTGAAGGTCATAAACGCGGCGGAGGCTATTGGCTTGGTGGAGGTACCTTAGTAGCTTTAGGTACTGCAACTGCGATCGCGGTTCCGGTATCGCTTGCCGGTAGTGGTAGCAGTGGAGGCTTTGGTGGTGGTGGCGTAGGCGGTGGCTTTGGCAGCGGACCTTTTGTCGCGCCGTCAACTCCAATTGGCCAAGCAGTCACTGCATCTGTGCCGAGATCACCAGCTTCACCGACGAGTCCGACGAATCCGACATTCCCGACGCATCCGACATTCCCGACGTCGCCGACATCACCGACGCATCCGACGTCACCAACGAGTCCAACATCACCGACGACTCCAACTTCACCGACGTCACCGACGACTCCAACGTCACCGACATCACCGACGACTCCAACGTCACCGACTTCACCTACAACTCCAACTTCACCGACTTCACCTACAACTCCAACTTCACCGACGTCACCGACGACTCCAACTTCACCAACGTCACCTACGACTCCAACGTCACCAACGTCACCTACGACTCCAACGTCACCAACGTCACCAACGTCACCAACGTCACCTACGACTCCAACGTCACCAACGTCACCGACGACTCCAACTTCGCCAACGTCACCAACATCTCCAACGGCACCAACGTCACCGACGACTCCAACGTCACCAACGGCACCAACGTCACCGACGACTCCAACTTCGCCAACGTCACCGACGACTCCAACGTCACCGACTTCGCCGACAAGTCCAACGGCACCTACGTCGCCAACAAGTCCGACTTCGCCAACAAGTCCAACGTCACCGACAAGTCCAACGTCACCGACAAGTCCGACGTCACCGACGAATCCAACTTCGCCGACAAGTCCGACATCACCAACAAGTCCGACTTCGCCAACAAGTCCGACGTCACCAACAAATCCAACGTCACCAACAAATCCAACGTCGCCAACATCGCCGACGCATCCGACTGCGCCGACAAGTCCGACGTCGCCAACAAGTCCGACGTCGCCAACAAGTCCAACGTCACCGACGAATCCAACGTCACCGACGAATCCAACTTCGCCGACAAGTCCGACGTCACCAACAAATCCAACATCACCGACAAGTCCAACGTCACCAACATCGCCGACGCATCCGACTTCACCGACAAGTCCGACGTCACCGACGAATCCAACTTCGCCGACAAGTCCGACATCACCAACAAATCCAACGTCGCCGACAAGTCCGACATCACCAACAAATCCAACGTCGCCAACATCGCCGACACATCCGACTTCACCGACAAGTCCGACATCACCAACAAATCCAACAAGTCCGACGTCGCCAACAAGTCCAACATCACCAACTAATCCGACGTCACCAACAAATCCAACGTCGCCAACATCACCGACGCATCCGACTTCGCCGACAAGTCCAACATCACCAACAAGTCCAACGTCACCAACATCGCCGACGCATCCAACTTCGCCGACAAGTCCGACCTCACCAACAAGTCCGACATCACCGACGAATCCAACTTCGCCGACAAGTCCGACGTCACCAACAAATCCAACGTCACCGACAAGTCCAACGTCACCAACATCGCCGACGCATCCGACTTCGCCGACAAGTCCGACATCACCGACGAATCCAACGTCGCCAACATCACCGACGCATCCAACTTCGCCGACAAGTCCGACCTCACCAACAAGTCCGACATCACCGACGAATCCAACTTCGCCGACAAGTCCGACATCACCGACGAATCCAACGTCGCCAACATCGCCGACGCATCCGACTTCGCCAACAAGTCCGACATCACCAACATCGCCGACGCATCCGACTTCGCCAACAAGTCCGACATCACCGACGAATCCAACGTCGCCAACAAGTCCGACATCACCGACGAATCCAACGTCGCCAACATCACCGACGCATCCGACTTCGCCAACAAGTCCGACCTCACCAACATCGCCGACAAATCCGACTTCGCCGACAAGTCCGACATCACCAACGAATCCAACGTCGCCAACATCACCGACACATCCGACTTCGCCCACAAATCCAACGTCGCCAACATCGCCGACGCATCCGACGTCACCTACAAGTCCGACCTCACCAACAAGTCCGACATCACCGACGAATCCAACGTCGCCGACAAGCCCGACGTCACCAACAAATCCAACGTCGCCAACATCACCGACGCATCCGACTTCGCCGACAAGCCCGACGTCACCAACAAATCCAACGTCGCCAACGTCACCGACACATCCGACTTCGCCAACAAGTCCGACATCACCAACAAATCCAACGTCGCCAACATCGCCGACGCATCCGACTTCGCCAACGAGTCCGACATCACCGACGAATCCAACGTCGCCAACATCACCGACGCATCCGACGTCGCCAACAAGTCCAACTTCACCAACAAATCCAACGTCGCCAACATCGCCGACGCATCCGACTTCGCCAACAAGTCCGACATCACCGACAAATCCAACGTCGCCAACATCACCGACGCATCCGACTTCGCCAACAAGTCCGACCTCACCAACATCGCCGACGCATCCGACTTCGCCGACAAGTCCGACATCACCGACGAATCCAACGTCGCCAACATCACCGACACATCCGACTTCGCCCACAAGTCCGACCTCACCAACATCGCCGACGCATCCGACTTCGCCGACAAGTCCGACATCACCGACGAATCCAACGTCGCCAACATCGCCGACGCATCCGACTTCGCCGACAAGTCCGACATCACCGACGAATCCAACGTCGCCAACATCGCCCACGCATCCGACTTCGCCGACAAGTCCAACGTCACCAACATCACCGACGCATCCGACTTCACCAACAAGTCCAACGTCACCAACATCACCGACGCATCCGACTTCACCAACAAGTCCGACGTCACCAACTAATCCAACGTCGCCAACGTCACCGACGCATCCGACTTCGCCGACAAGTCCAACGTCACCAACATCACCGACGCATCCGACTTCACCAACAAGTCCAACGTCACCAACATCACCGACGCATCCGACTTCACCAACAAGTCCAACGTCGCCAACATCGCCGACACATCCGACTTCACCAACAAGTCCAACGTCGCCAACATCGCCGACGCATCCGACTTCGCCGACAAGTCCAACGTCACCAACATCACCGACGCATCCGACTTCACCAACAAGTCCGACGTCACCAACTAATCCAACGTCGCCAACGTCACCGACGCATCCGACTTCACCAACAAGTCCAACGTCGCCAACATCGCCGACACATCCGACTTCACCAACAAGTCCAACGTCGCCAACATCGCCGACGCATCCGACTTCGCCGACAAGTCCGACTTC